>Ga0247610_10005405_pt1 | contig 13459 bp, 9 predicted proteins | sample 174DNAGHGhighgp2_FD_193483 | JGI IMG/M metagenome (GOLD analysis project Ga0247610, IMG submission 193483) | Sheep rumen microbial communities from Palmerston North, Manawatu-Wanganui, New Zealand - 1742 DNA GHGhigh gp2 | ecosystem: Host-associated > Mammals > Digestive system > Stomach > Rumen ...
TGAGTTCGCCTCTTGCGAGAGCCGGTTTGAGGATGTTGGCGGCGTCCATGGCGCCTTCGCTCGCCCCTGCTCCCACGAGGGTGTGTATCTCGTCGATGAAGAGTATGATTTGTCCTTCGCTCTTCACCACCTCGTTGATGACGCTCTTGAGTCTTTCCTCAAACTCTCCCTTGTATTTCGCCCCGGCGACGAGTTGTCCCATATCGAGAGAGTAGATTTGCTTGTCCCTGAGGTTCTCCGGCACGTCACCCCTCACGATGCGGCCGGCCAATCCTTCCACGATGGCTGTCTTTCCCGTTCCCGGTTCGCCCAGGAGGATGGGGTTGTTCTTGGTACGTCTTGAGAGGATTTGCAGCAGCCTTCTGATTTCGTCGTCTCGTCCGATGACAGGGTCGAGTTTTCCGGCGAGAGCAGCCTCCACGAGGTTCTTGGCGTATTTCTTGAGGCTTTGGTAATTGTCCTCTGCCGACTGCGACTTGACGTTGTCGCCCTTCCTCAGCGCCTTGATGGCCTCGCGCAGGTCCTTCTCGTTCACCCCCGCGTCCTTGAGGATGCGCGATGCGGTGGAAGGCACTTGGAGCAGGGCGATGAGAAGCGGTTCGATGGAGACGAATTCGTCTCCCATTTTCTGTGAGATGTCGAGTGTGCGTTGCAGCACGGTGTTGGTGGTGCTGCTGTAATAGGTGTCGCCACCTTGCACGCGCGGCAGGTGGTCAATCTCGCTATCGAGGGCTTTCATGACTTGGTTGGCGTTGGCGCCCAACTTCTGGAAGAGGAAGTTGCAGGTGTCCTTGCCTTTTACCATGACACCTTTGAGCAGGTGTTCCGGCTCCACATACTGCTGCCCTCGCTGTTCTGCGCAGTTGATGGCTTCTTGTACTGCCTCCTGCGCCTTGATGGTGAATTTGTCGAATGTCATGATGATTTTCCTTTCTTTGTTATTCCTATCTTGTGTTTTTCAAAAAACATGCCATGGTGATAAAATGCCATTTTGTCTTCAGGTTGCGACAAGATGGCAGAGGGTCTTTAGGGTCTTTAGGGTCTTTAGGGGTCTTTAGGGTCTTTAGGGTCTTTAGGGTCTTTAGGGTCTTTAGGGTCTTTAGGGGTCTTTAGGGTCTTTAGGGTCTTTAGGGTCTTTAGGGTCTTTAGGGACTTTAAGGGTCTTTAGGGTCTTTAGGGTCTTTTAGGGTCTTTAGGGTCTTTAGGGACTTTAGGGACTCTATCCTTTCTCCAGGAAATCTTCTATCTCTTGTATCTTTTGCTCTGCCTTCTTTCTCCCAAGGTCGTAGACGTGCTGCATCTCCTCCGGGTCGTGAGAGGTGTGGCCTATGGGTAGGGGTGCGTCGGGCCTGATGACGAAGGCGTCGCCCTCTGTCTCCCGCTTTTTCACATAGGCGGTCTGCTCGTTGTACATGAGATGTCGCTTGTCGAGCGCTTCTACCATTTCGGGGTATTTTCGCAGGCTGATGCGTAGGAGGGGCATCAGGCGGTTGTGCTGTTTCTGGTAACCCTCGGGTTGTGTGAGGACGACCACGTTGCGGCTGTAGCCCTCGTCCTCCATGAATCGTAGCGGGATGGAGTCGGCCACCCCTCCGTCGAGCATCTTGTGCCCCTCCAGTTCTACGATGCGTGAGACGAAAGGCATTGACGCCGAAGCCCTCACCCAGTCGTAGAAGTCGTGTCCTCCCTTGTCGCACCGCTTGTATACGGCCTTTCCCGTCTCCACGTCGGTGCATACCAGGTAGAATGCCGTGGTGCTGTTCTCAAAAGCCTCGTTGTCGAAGATGTCGAGTTGTGAGGGAACTATATGGTAGGCGAATTCTGCGCCGAAGAGGTCGCCGGTGGCGAGCCACGAGCGGATGCTGCAGTATCTCCATTCCTTGGCGAACCGTTTGTTGTAGCGGATGGCCCTGCCAGGTTGCCCTGAGACGTAGTTGGAACCGAAGGCCGCTCCCGCCGAGACGCCCACGACGCCGTCGAAGGTGATGCCGTGTTCCATCATCACGTCCATCACGCCGGCGGAGAAGAGTCCTCGCAATGCTCCGCCTTCCAAAACCAATGCTTTTTTCATAAGGAGAGGGTGTTTGAAGGGCAAAGGTAATGAAAAAGGTGTGGAAGGCAAAGAAAAGAAAAAAAATTTTTTACGGGAGGTGATGGGGGAGAGGGAGGTGGCGGAGGCGGAGCCTCCGCATACGGAGAAGAGCGGAGCAGAGATGGGTGAGAGGGGTGAAAGGAGCGGGAAGGGATGATGATGGTGAGGAGTAGCAGACGGTGGTCACCAGATGGCCCTGTCGTTGTCTTTTTGCCTGCCTTTTTGACGGTTGTCGTGGGAGATGAGTCGTGGCAGGGGCATTTCGTGGAAGCAGATGTGGAGTCCTATGGCCCGTGTCATGAGCAGGTCGTCGTGCTTTCCATCTACGGCGCCGTAACTGCCGTTCTGCCGCCGCACGTAGGAGAGGTATTCGTCGAGGCATCGCTCGTCGCGTTCGATGTATAGGTGTTCACGCACCACTTCAACCAGGGTGGATATGATTTCCGGTTTTGTCTTGATGTTGGTGTGGAAGCCGTATTTCACCGGTGCCTTCCTACGGATGTCCTCCGCGCTCCGCTGCCTTGCATAGAGATTGGGATAGGCGTCCCTGATGACGTTGAGGATGAAAGAAGACTGGTCGCCACCCTCCAGCCATCGTTCGTCATCGTGAGTCTCGAGCGTGTTCGACTCCACCACGAGGAGTGCATAGTGGTAGTATCGAGCCACCTGCACCGCCTTCCACGCCAGTAGGTCCATGTCGATGTGGCCGTACCATTGCGCCACCACTTCCGGCCTTCCCCCTTCCATCATCCAGTAGCGGTCGATGACACAGATTACCGACCAGTCGGCTTTTGCGCTGCGTCCTCCGATGTCCACCACGACGAGATAGCGGTTGGCAACGTCTGCGTCGTCGAAGGTCTCCGGCTCCGCCCACACCCATAGTTGTCCCCCCTCGGAGTGGTCGAAGCGCAGGTCCTGCAACGCCTTGTCACCTTTCGTGCTCTGCGCCACGATGTCGCCTTTCGTTCTCGGCGGTCGGCAGTCGGCCCTGAATTCGTTGACTCGGTAGGGGTCGAAGACATGCGCCCCCGAATGCTGGAAGGCCTCCACGTCGTCGGAAGGGAACTCCGCCGCCATGTCCGCATGGTCGTTGTATTTCCTCCTTTCGCACACATACCAGTTGATGGCCTCGAGTGTGGCCCCCATCTCCCATAGTTTCCAGAGATAACGCCCCGGTTCCTCCCTCTGGCTGGGCACCGAGGTGTCGTTGCGTTGCAGCCAGAGGCGTGATGCGAACTTCTCCTTGTTGAGGATGGGGAGGGCGTAGCGTTCTATTTGCCACCAAGCCACGAAGAGAGGCTTGAACTGCGACTCCCCCCGTTTCGCTGCGTCGTATTCCCGTTGGAAGAAGTTTGCCGTTCCATTGGCAGTGGACTCATAGACAATCATCGTCCTGGGGTGGTAGGAGGCACCGGCACATGCGGAGCGCACGATTTCCTCCGGTGTCTTGTTGTCGGTCTTCTTCCAAAACGCCACCTCCGTGCAGTGCACGAGTGCGGAGTCGCCACCCCTGGCGGAATTGGGTGTCTCCGCCGACCCCACCTTGATTTTGCAGTTGCGCATGGGGATGTACCTGAGAAGTCGGGAGTTGCGGTCGCCCGTCACCTTCGCGGTGTTGCCCTTGGCAGGCGACGAACCTTCGTCTCCCTCGTGCTCAAGCGGGAAGACGGGGGTGCTTCCCGGCACCTTGGTTGCTGCGTCGTCGTCAATGGAAGCGAACTGTGCACATTCGATGAGTCGGGTGGGGTAGTGGTCCATCATCTTGTCGAACATGCTGCTCACCTCCGCCGAAGCCGTTTTCACATGTCCCACGATGAGGGAGTTGAGCCCCTTGCCGTGCATGAGTTGGAGCCATGTCATGTAGATTTGCGTTACCGTGCTGCCACCCCATTGTCGCGCCTTGAGTACGATGACGCGTATGGGTCTTCCGGCGAGGCGCTCCTTTTCGAAGGCCTCCACCAACCTCCTCTGCGGCCGGTTGAGGGTGAAAGGAATGTCCTCGCCCCCGTCCTTGGGTTTGATGCGCACATATCGCCACGCCCAGTAGGTGAAGTCGTGCCGGCATCTGAGCACCTCGAAGCGTTCCGCCGCCTCTTGTCGGTCGATATGTTCCTGACGGGCGTAACGGTCGATGCTGCCGAGGAGTACGATGCTGCCGACGTGAGGGTCGTTCATCATGGCGTCGGGAAGGAAGAGCTTAGAGGGGTGGTAGTCAGGTAAGCTGATGGCGGTGCGTTTCAATGGTGCTCCTTCGCCGGTCTCGGGGTGGAAAGGGGTGTCGATGAGTTGTTGCCTCCGCAGGTTCTCACGTAGGATGTCATGGATTGTATCTGCCATTTTCGCATATTTGAAGAATTGTTTTTAATATGCAAAAATAGTATGCAAAATTTGCTGCATGATGGCATTTTGCCATAGGCATCATTTTGCCATAGGCATTATTTGTCATAGACGTCAAGGTGATGGGAGCTCAGAGAGCCATAGCCCTCCTGGAATGTCCTATTTCGTCCTATCCTCTCCTAAAGCGTCCTATTCCCTTCTATTTCCTCTAAAAAAAGGACAATAATTCACACCGAAGTGATTTTCATCAATTCGGTGAGAAGATATCAATAAAAGTCTTAGTCTTGTTATTATTCTTCTTCGTCCCAGACAGAATGCTGGTTGCCTAGTATATCAGAACCATTTCCAATTTGGCTTCCTTCAACGGTGTTGGGGTTGTTTTCATCGTATACTGGCAAGCTAGACAGGCTCATTTCCATAATGCCATCCTCCGTTTCAATCGCTTGTATACGAATCATCGGAGTCACATATTTCCTTTTCATACCAATAGACATGCTTTTTTTTTAAGTTTTTCTGCAAATTTTCGGCAAAAATACGCTTTTATTTCCGTTTCGTCATTCAAAAGTGAAAATTTCTTTCATTTGTTAACGTTTTTTAAGGAATAGGGGGAGGGTAGAAGAGGACGCTATAGGACGCTATAGGAGGGGATGGGAGGTTTTGGGATTAGGGTGTTCAATACGTTGTATCGACTTTTAATCAAAGACCCCACCCCAGCCCCTCCCCTCGAGGGGAGGGGATATGCGCACCGACTGTTGGACAAGACCTCTTGGCATAGAAAGCGAAACGGAATCTTTATGAAAGAGCTGGTTACAAATTGGCCACCTTATTTTTGGGATTTCAGGTTTTTGGGGCTTTTTCTTGCGAGAATGAAAAAAAGAGCGTATTTTTGCGTGTTCAAGCATCAGCCATGTCGTTATTAAGTCGTACCTATCCCCTCAGTCCAGGTAGTCTCAATGTTAGAGAAAGCCTTGTCTATGGCCTTGTCATCTGGGCGATACTCTATCTGTTTCAACCCTTTGGCTTCAGTACCTATTCCGGCAACAAATTCTTGGTTTCAGGCATATTCGGCCTTGTCACGTTTTGCTGCTGCGTCATGTACGGCTTGGTGTTCAAATACTTTCTGCAACGCATCAAGCCCTGGCGCATCTGGCATCAAGGTTGTGCGGTTCTTGGCTTGATTTTCTTCATTGCCGTGTGCAATTTCCTGACATTCTCCTTTATCTTCCATTTTCCCATCACCCTGCCGATCTTCCTGATGTTTTTGTATTGGACCCTCCTTATCGGCATCATCATCACGGCGGCTTCCATCAGCTTGAGTTACCATCAGTTTTTGAAAGAGAAGATGGAGGCGTTGCTTAGCAACACGACAGAAGAGCAGAAGGACATCGTCATCACCATCCATGACACCAACGTTCGTGGCAACGACCTCTGCATTCCTATCAACGACCTGCTTTATGTGGAAGCCCGGAAGAACAACGTTTCCGTCTGCTATCTGAAAGGCGACAAGCCGGAAAATGTGGACGTCCATACCACCTTGACCGCGGTGGTGGAAGAGTTGAAATCGTATGAGAACCTCTTCCAGTGCCACCGCTCGTTTGTTGTCAATGTGAACAACATCACTTCCGCCCGAGGCAACTCCAACGGCTATCAGTTGACCCTTAGAAACTGCCCGAACAACGTCCCCGTCTCCCGCTCTTATGTGCCCCGGTTGAAGGCATATATCGCTTAGTCATTCGTCCTTTTTTCTTGTCATTCGTCCGTTGAAGTAGCTTTCCATCAGCGGTTTTAGTTGTCTGTCACGGGAATTTGGAGGTGTCGGAATCCTGCCGTACTTTTGCGGTATGAAACATCGATTGACCTCACTCATCATCGTGCTTGTGACAGCATGCACCATGGCAGCCCAGACCACGGTCACGGGCATCGTCACCGACGGCAAGGAACGCCTTGTCGGTGCAAACGTATTCATCTTGGGAACCATCGACGGTTGTCTTACCGACTCGCTCGGACGATTCTCCTTCCAGACCTCAAAGACCGGCGAAGCGACGCTCAAGGTCACCTATATAGGTTATGAGGACTACACCCGGAGCGAGGATGTCGGGAAAATGGCCCATCTCGCCATCCAGATGAAGGAGCAAGCCGTCACCATCAACGAAGTGGTGGTTACCGCCAGCACCTTCAGTTTCGGCAAGAGCGACCATTTCAAGACCATGGATGCGCTCGACGTGGTGCTTGCCGGCAACTCGTGTGGCGACATCGTGGCGGCCATGCAGACGCTGCCCGGCACGCAGAAGGTGGGTGAGGATGGCAAACTCTATGTTCGCGGCGGCGAGAGCGAGGAATGCCAGACCTTCGTCAACGGGATGCACGTGTTGATGCCTTACACCACCAGTACGGAGAACTCCGCCGTGCGCGGGCGATTCTCACCATTCTTGTTCAAAGGCATCAACTTCTCCCTTGGCGGCTATGGCGGGGAATATGGCCAGGCCCTTTCCGCCGTGCTCCCGATGGAGGCCACCGACCAGGCTACGAGCGACAAATACGGCGTGAGTGCTTCGTTGGTGGATTGGAACATCGGCGGCACCAAGACATTCACCAACAGCAGCCTGTCGTTCAATGCCGCCTTGACCAGCACGGGTCTTTACGACCGTCTGTTCACGCAACGCTTCGACTTCACCCATCCCTACCGCAAGTGGTCCGGCGAGGCGCAGTACAAGAGGGAGTATGATACATCCGGCGTGCTGAAATCATACGTCGGCTACGACCTGACCACCGTGGGACAGCATGTCGACGGGCGCCACCTCTCGCTCAGGGAGCATAATGTGTATGCCAACGTCACCCGACAGGTGTCGTTCAGCCACGGATGCTCCCTTTTTGTTGGCGTGGCCAACTCCTCCGTGTTCAGCGACATCGACGATGCGTTGGCTGTCGGCGACCATTACCACAATTTCCGCAACGAGGTGCACCTGAAAGCCGAAGTGCGCAAGGCCTGTTCCGACGTGTTGAAGATGTCGGCCGGCGTGGAGGATTACATCCGCAACAGCAGGATGAGATATGACGCCTACCGATATCGTCTCGACTACAACATCCTCGCCACCCATGCCGACGCCCAATGGCGCGTCATACCACGGCTGTTCCTGAACATGTCGGCGAGGGCAGAAATGATGCAGCACGACTGGTTGCTCATGCCAAGAGCCACTTTGAGTTACATACCCTGCAAACGCCTGCAGGTCTCCTTGGTGGCCGGCCGTTACAGCCAGACCGCCGGCGACGACTACCTGGCACAAAGTGGGAAGACGTTGGGTCAAAGCACTGCCGACCACGCCATCCTCTCCATGCAGTACAAGACTCCTTCCACTCTCCTGCGCATAGAGCCTTATTGGAAGAAATACCATCGTCTGCCCCTGTTGGAAGACAACATCTACCAGCCTCACGGGCATGGTCGAAGCCGAGGCGTCGATGTGTTTCTGGAAAACAACACCTTCCAGCGTCTGACGACCACGCTGGCCTATTCCTTCAACGACAGCAAACGATTCTACCTCGACTATTCACAGCCGTGCACGCCCGACTACGCCTCGCGCCACAACCTGAGGGTTACCGCCAAATACGCGATGGGAAAGTGCATACTGGGCTTGGCGGAGTCATACGCCAGCGGACGACATTTCCCCCAAGGCAAGACACCGCCTTACCACAGTGTGGATGTCAACCTCACCTACCTGGTGAGTCCCAAGGTCATCGTCTACACCTCGCTGAACAACATCCTGGGACGCACCAACATCTTCCGCTACGACACGACGGGACATCCCGTCACAGCCTCCCGCGACCGTTTCTTCTATATCGGAATATTTGTTTCACTTAAAAATAATAAAGCTTATGACATCTCAAACTTTTAAAACTCGCGTGTTGACCATCGCCATCATCATGGTGACATCGTTATCCATCCAAGCACAGGAGACAGACCGGAATGGCCAGTCCACCATGCAGGCCCTCATCGGGCAATCTCTTGCCAAGGTGCAGGATGCCAATCCGGAGGCCTTGCTCAACTGCATCGCTGAAATGAAGCGCATCGACGCGATGTTTCCCGACAGCATCCAACCCAAATACGTGATGGCCTTGCAAAGCCTCAATTTCGCCGTGATGAATCCCCATGCCGAACAGACAGAGCATGTCATGGCAGAGGCAGAACAGGCCATTTCTCAGATGGAGAAGATGAAGGGTGCCGACCCCTCTGACATCTGCACCCTTCGCGGCTTTCTTCTCATGGTGCGCATCGTGCAAGACCCGGCAAAGAATGGTCAACGCTATTATCTCGACGTGATGGATAATTATGAGAAAGCCCTGAAACTCAACCCCGACAACCAACTTGCCAAGCAGTTGCAAGAGAAATTCTTCGAGGGAATGAGGGGGAATTGAAGATTGAAGATTGAAAATTGAAGATTGAAAATTTCAAGCCTCCACTCCTAGGATCTTCTAGGACTTTCTAGGACTTCCTAGGATTTTCTAGGACTTCCTAGGACTTTCTAGGATTTTCTAGGACTTCCTAGGACTTTCTAGGATTTTCTAGGATTTCCTAAAACCTCCTATTTGCTCCTAAAATCCCTTCCTTCCCTAAAAAATCATGGCAGCTCCATAAGCCACGAAGACATATCTGAGGATTTTCCCGAGGAAGACGCTGATGGCTGTGATGGTGGGGTTGGCCCTCATGAATCCCAGTGTGATGCAGATGGCCGTGCCGATGATGGGGAGGAAGGAGAAAAATCCCATCCACGCCCCTCGCTGCCCCATGAAGCGTTTCGCCTTCTCCATGTTCTCTTTCTTCACGTGTAGGTAGCGCTCCACCCACTCCGTCTTACCCATCCTGCCCACGACATAGTTGAACATGCTGCCCGCCCAGTTGCCGATGGTGGCATAGATGAGCAGTGGCAGTGGTTCCAATCCCGCTGCCACGAGTCCTGTCATCACTGCTTCGCTACTGAATGGCAGGAAGCTGCCGGCTATAAAGGCAGATACGAGCATGCCTGCATAGCCATAGCTGACAAGAAATTCGATGAAGGCATCCATGTGTTGTAGGCAATGATGGCCAGGGTGACGGCCAATATGATGAAGAATGAGATGTTGGTGAGGAAGGTGTGTGTGAGTGTGAGGTAGTGCGCGATGAGGAGGCTGGTGTTGGCGATGGCCACCCCCAACAGCATCGTGTAGTGTTGCGGTTGTAGTGCGAGGAAGATGAACGTGGCGATGTCGATGACGATGACCATCTCATGCAGCAGTCGCGTGCGCAACTTGTCCTGGTAGCCCTGGTTGGCATAGTGGACGATGCCGATGATGGCCAGCAGCGCCGTCCATCCCACGGCCAGCCATTCGTGCTCACCGAGCATGGAATAGTCGCCCAGGCGCTGGAACAGCACCAATTGGGAGAAATGAGCCGCCACGATGTCCGTCCCTTTGAAGTAGATGATGAACGGTCCTGCGAGCCAATATGGCGTGATGAGTCCAAGGATGGAAGCCCAGAACGTCTTCGCTGTCATGGCTCTGAGGCAAGTAGCCATCAGCACCCATAGCAACGGCACGTAATAGATGGCCTTCACAAATACCATGGATGCCAGACCGAGGCAGAAGAAACCGTAGAACACCCATCCAGGCGACACGTCCCTCTGGTGGCAGTGGAAAAGCATGAAGAGCAGTGCGATGAAGCATAGCGTCATGATTTCCGCCAACAAGTCGGGGAAGATGAAGACGGCCGCAGCCACGAGAAGCAAGAACATGGCTGGTGTGGCCTGGCTCACCACCCGTAAGAGTTGATTTGAACTGTTGAGTATCAGCAGCAGCAAGGTGGAGATAGCGAGGCATATCAGTTGCATCCACCATCCCTCGCCCACCAGTCCATAGAGGCCGACAACCCCGCCTGTCACGGCAATGGCCAATGGCAGGAAGAATTTGCTTTCCGTGAAAGTGTTTTGGAATCGCTTGTAAGCCATAAGGTTGAAGGGGAGTTGAAGGGGAGTTAAAGGGGAGTTAAAGAGGAGTTAAAGAGGAGTTAAAGGGACATGTGTTCACTTTCGCTGCCATTTATAGCTTCTTTGAAATTTGTTATGACTTTTTGCTGATATGATGCAAATTTTTCAAATTTTAAAGGTCGCTTCCGATGTCGCTGCGGAAATACTTGTCGGTGAACTTGATTTTCCCAGCCTCCTTGAAACTTTTTGCCAGGGCTTCTTCCTTGTCACGTCCGTAGCTGCTCACGGCGATGACCCGTCCTCCAGCGGTGACCACCTGTCCGTCGACCGTCGCCGTTCCGCTATGGAAGACGATGGAACCCTCCACGTCGTCGATACCGCTGATGGGGTATCCTTTCTTGTATGCCTCAGGATATCCCCCGCTGACGAGCATCACGCAGACGGCAGCGCGTTGGTCGAACTCCACCTTGCGTTTGTCGAGGTCGCCTGCCGCCACGCCTTCAAAGAGGTCGACGAGGTCGCTTTTCAGCCTGAGCATCACGCTCTCCGTCTCCGGGTCGCCCATGCGGCAGTTGTATTCGATGACCATCGGGTTGCCCTTGACATTGGTCAGTCCGAAGAAGATGAATCCCTTGTAGTCGATGCCCTCTTCGGCCAGTCCTTCCACGGTGGGTTTGACCATGCGTTCCTCCACTTTGCGCATCCACTCCTTGTCGGCGAAAGGCACCGGCGTGACGCTACCCATTCCGCCGGTGTTGAGTCCGGTGTCGTGCTCTCCGATGCGTTTGTAGTCCTTCGCCTCGGGCAGCAGTTGGTAGTGTTGTCCGTCGGTGATAGCGAAAACGGAGCATTCGATGCCGTCGAGATATTCCTCGATGACCACGCGGGCGGATGCGTTGCCGAACATTCCACCGAGCATCTCGCGCAGTTGCTGCTTGGCTTCCTCCAGGGTGGGTAGTATGAGCACGCCCTTTCCAGCGCACAGTCCGTCGGCCTTCAGCACGTATGGCGGCTGGAGTGTCTCGAGGAATGCCAGCCCTTGTTCGAGGGTGTTGCCGTCGAAGGTTTGGTATTTTGCGGTGGGTATTCCGTGTCTTTGCATGAATGCCTTGGCGAAGTCCTTGCTTCCTTCGAGCACGGCCCCTTTTGCCGATGGTCCTATGACGGGGATGTGCGCCGTGCGCGGGTTGGCGGCGAAATGGTCGTAGATGCCTTTCACCAGCGGGTCTTCCGGTCCCACCACCACCATGTCGACATCGTGGGAGGCAGCGAACTCCTCCAGGGCCTCGAAATCATCGGCCTTGATGGGTATGTTCTCTCCGACGTTGCTCGTCCCGGCGTTTCCCGGTGCGATGTATAGTTGGGTCACTTTGTTGCTTTGGGCGATTTTCCAAGCGAGGGCATGTTCGCGCCCGCCGCCGCCAAGAAGTAGTATTTTCATTTTTTTTGTAGGAAGTTGTAGGAAGTTGTAGGAAGTCGTAGGAAGTTGTAGGAAGGGCCACGAAGTTTCAGGAGGGGCTGGGAGCCTCAATCCTATTTATTTCAGATGGTCCTCGAAATATTGTGTGATGCGCTCGTGTAGGTGCACGCTCTTGTGTCCCCGCATGTTGTGGGGCTCACCGGGATAGACGAAGAAGTCGGGTTGCGTGCCGGCCTTGATGCATTCGTCGATGAATCTCAGGCAGTGCTGCGGCACGACGGTCTTGTCGTTGAGTCCCTGTATGATTTGCAGGTGTCCCTTGAGGTTTCCAGCTTGCCTGAGCAGCGAGGTTTTCTTATATCCCTCGGGATTGGTCTGCGGCGTGTCCATGTATCTCTCCCCATACATCACCTCATACCATTGCCAGTCGATGACAGGTCCTCCTGCCACACCCACCTTGAACACCTCGGGGTGGTTGGTCATGAGGCTGATGGTCATGAACCCTCCGTAGCTCCATCCGTGCACTCCCATGCGGTCGGCATCTACGTAAGGCAGTTGCTTGAGGAATTCCACACCCTTCATCTGGTCTGCCATCTCCACTTGTCCGAGTTGGCGGAAGGTGGCTTGCTCGAATTCCAATCCTCTGTCACAACTACCCCTGTTGTCGAGAATGAAGAGAAGGTATCCTTTCTGTGCCATGTAGGTCTCCCATCCCCTGGAACTGTAGTGCCAATCAGCCTCTACGTTCCTGGCGTGCGGTCCACCATAGACATAGATGACTGTGGGATATTTCTTGGCAGGGTCGAAATTCGTGGGTTTCACCATGCGGTAATAGAGGTCGGTGACACCGTCGGCCGCCTTGATGGTTCCGCATGAGAATTCCGGCGCGTCGTAGTCCTTCCACGGGTCGTTGGCTGTGAACAGTCTTCCGCGCTTGTCTTGTCCGAGTGTGATGAGTTCGATGTTTCTCGGCACGTCCGGTTCGGAATAGTTGTCAAAGAGCATGGTGCCTGATGCGGAGAGGATGGAGGAGTGCTTGCCATCGGGCTGGTAGATGCTGGCGTGGCACCCTTTCCCGTTGTCGAGCAGTGTGCGCTTTCCATTGGCAATCTTCACCTCATAGAGATTGTTTTGTATGGGGTTGGCCTCGGTGGATAGTATGATGAGGCTTCCTCTCTTCTTGCAGAATCCGATGAGGTCGAGCACCACCCACGGCCCTTTCGTGATTTGCTTGAGTTCTTTTCCCTTGGTGTCCATCAGGTAGAGGTGGTTGTACCCGTCCTTCTGGCTTTGCAGGATGAATTTCTGGTCGTCCCATGGCAGGAAGGTGATGGGCGTGAGGGGTTCGGCGTACTTGTCGTTGTGCTCCCTATAGATGACACCCTCCTTGTTGCCGGTTGCCGCGTCGTAGACGGTCAGTTCGATGTCGGTCTGGTCGCGGTTGAGTTCCTGTATGTAGATGCGCTTGGCGTCGGGACTCCACTGGATGTTGGTGAAATACCTGTCGGTGGGGTCTCCCGCCTTGAGGTAGATGGTCTTGTCGGAGACGAGGTCGTAGACACCCACGGTGACCTTGTGGCTTGTTTCCCCGGCCATGGGGTATTTGTCGGGCTCCTCTGTGGCGACTCGTGTGGAGAGGTTCACCTGCGGGTAGTC
>Ga0247610_10005406_pt1 | contig 13459 bp, 13 predicted proteins | sample 174DNAGHGhighgp2_FD_193483 | JGI IMG/M metagenome (GOLD analysis project Ga0247610, IMG submission 193483) | Sheep rumen microbial communities from Palmerston North, Manawatu-Wanganui, New Zealand - 1742 DNA GHGhigh gp2 | ecosystem: Host-associated > Mammals > Digestive system > Stomach > Rumen...
ATCCAAGTACTCCATGATCAGATGGCTTAAAAAGCGACTCCTTAATTTATACCATTAGAACGGCAATTAACTGGGTACTATGAATACTATCTTTAATCGCATTAGTACTTTGCTTATACGCTGGATTTTTAATGATGACATCTGGTTGAGATTCTAAAAAATACGAAAAAGGTGTTTGAATCTTGAAATGGGCTTGAATTGGTCTAGCAATCATCGCATTATCATGGTTAATTGTTAGTCTAATATTCTATATAATTGGTGGTTCAATAGGTAATGATAAATTAACAGGTCAAAATACATCTGTTGGTGAAATAGATCCTGCATGATAATTAAATTAAAACATATAAATAACCAATTTACATTCAAACTATAAATCATACTATAACAATGAAAAGATTAATCATAATTTGTTTATGATTTCTCCTAACATTTTCATCATATTCAATGCCTATTAATGTTAACGCTTGGGCATTTTGAGATAGTATAGGAGTTAAATGAACATGAGTTCCTTGAACAGACGAAAATCAAGAAGACTCGTTAATTCATGCCCTAAGAGTATGAATAAATCGATTCTTGTGAATACTTGCAACAATATCATTAGTTTTATGTATATATGCATGATTTAAGATATTAATATCGTGATGAGATAGCAAACAATACAGCGGATGATTTAGCATACTAAAAAATGCTGCCATATGATTGGCTATCATTGGGACATCTTGGTTAATTGTAAGTCTAATATTTCGGCTTGTTCAATGATCGATAAATCCGAATATATAAATAGTTAGTTTGATATATAAAATACAGAAAAAGAATTAAGCTTAAGTGCTTAATTCTTTTTCACACTACACTAAAAATAAATCAATAATACATAGATACTAGATTCAAGAATCACAAATCTTCCTTGTTGTATTTTTTAAGAAAATTTATATAAAATAACATATTTTATAATTCTTCTACTAATAAAATGGTCCAACAAAACACAGCTCTTGTACTAATTGGTCTCCAAGAATTACGGAGAAATAAAAAATCTGATTATTATCTTCGCAATATGGACTGATTAATAGATAGAGCATGCTATATCATACAATATGCCAGAGAAATGAACTACAAAATCATTTTCATAAGACATATAGAAAAAGAATGACCATTTTCCGATAAAGATCCACTTTCAGAAATTATAGAAGATCTCTGTCCACAACCAGAAGATATCATCATAAAAAAAACAAAAATATCATCATTCTTTAAAACAAACTTAGAAGAAGAACTTCAATGAATAAAAAACATTGTCGTTGCATGAATACCTACAAATCTTTGCGTTAGAATGTTTGTTGAAGAAGCATATGACAGAGAATACAATATTGCATTGATTGAAGACATTTGCCAAACATACAACGACAAATTACAAGATTTTACACTAGATGACTTAAATGAATCTAGACCTGACTTAGATGTAGTAAGGCTAGAAAAATTCTTATGATAACAATTTTATTCTATACATATATTCCTAATGCAATGAGCAAAACTTGTTAGTGAATTAATTCAAAATCACCAACCTGAACGCATCTTAGACCTCAAAGCCAGAAAATGATACTTTAGTATTTTAGCTGCCAGTTATTGAGCAAAAGTAGATGTATTAGATGATATAGATAATGCAGAGTATCCAGATTACCTAAAAGATCATCCAAATATAACATATTATAAATGAAAGGTTGAAGACTTTCAATTTAAAGAAAAATATGATTTCATAATAGCAAAGCACATAATAATGTACTACCCTAGAGAATATATATTATGAGAATTCATGACAAATATATATAATCATCTAACAAAAAACGGTATATGCTTTATAACATATCATTTGCCTGATTCATATACCATGACTCATCATGAATGAGTTTATCAGTATAATCTAGACGATTTCAAATGACTAAACTGAAAATTTATAGTCAAAGATTTTTGAAATTATACAAATCCTGTTAGCTGAGAAATAAATCAAGAACATCATGTAGAATACGTAATCTTAACAAGACAATAAAATATATTACATACACAAACATTTTAAATATAACAAACTATAATGCTAATTGATATAGTTGATCAATATAGTTCAGAAAAAAAACAATATCTCAAAGACCTACGAGCACAAATAATTTTGCAGTTATCAACACAGCAAGATCATAAAAAAATCGTAGCATTTTTATCAAAAGTTTGAATAGTAAATATCGAAGATAATGAAAAAAAAATATACTTATGATTTCCAAACGAATTTGTGATGACCCAAGCTAAAAAAATATTCAACAAAAATTTAAAAGAATCTGTTCAATCAGTATATAACCCACAATATACAATCGAATACATAATTTACCCTCCTTTCTCCAATTGAAGTGATTTACTAATAAACATATGAGATCTTCTAAATATAAAAACAATCGAAAAAAAGAAAAACGAGCCTATCTGAAAATCATTAAAATCAGAATTAAATGAATATTTTTGAATTCTTTTTGATCCATGTTTCAGATTTGATAACTTTATTGCTTGAGCCAACAACCAATTTGCTTTCTCAATAGCAAAAGCTGTCGCAGAAAATCCATGAAATGCATATAACCCACTATTTATATATTGAAATGTTTGATTAGGGAAAACTCACTTAATGCAAGCAATTTGAAATGAAATAATATCAAACAATCCAGATAAAGTTGTAATATATCTACCTGCAACAAAACTTGTTGATGAAATAGTTCAAGCACTACAACACAATAAAATGTCTGCACTAATGAGAAAACTTGATGATGTAGATGCACTACTTATCGATGATATACAATTTTTAGCAGATAAAGAAAAGACACAAGAAATTTTCCACAATATATTCAATGATTTTCAATCAAAGAAAAAACAGATAATTATTTCTTCAGATCGTCCTCCGAAAGAATTACTACATATTGAACCAAGGTTAAAAACAAGGTTTGCTCTAGGAGTTGTGGCTGATATACAAGCTCCTGATTATGAAACCAGAATTGCAATTCTTCAATCAAAATTAGAAATAAAACAAGAAACAATAGATTCTGAATTACTTTCAATTATAGCACAATATATTACATCAAATGTTCGTGAATTAGAATGAGCATTAAACATCCTTCTAACAAAGAAAAAATTAAGCTGAAACGAAATTTCAGAAGAAGATGTATACTCAACACTAAAAACACTATGATATTCAACTCAACATCATATGAATACATTCGATGCAATCAACTTAAATTCTAAATCACAAAAATCATTTGACACAATCGTTGAAATGGTTGCAAATTACTATTCTATATCAGTTGCTGAACTAAAATCCTGATCAAGAAAAAAAGAAATAACTACTGCTAGACAAATTTTAATGCTAATCGCAAAAAAACACTTCAGACGAACACTAGAAAAAATATGAATGTATTTTTGATGAAAAAATCATGCCACTGCAATCTATGCAATATCAAACATTGAAAAAAAACTTAAATCAGATAGCGATATACAACAAGATTACAAAATATTCTGTGAACGGATTGAACAATAAAATATATATAAAACTACCTTAATCTTAATTAAACAAATCAGCCACACGACCTTCCATATCCCAGTCACCTCATTTAACGACAAACTATCTAAAATAGCCCCAATTTTATCTAAAACATGAGAACAAATTTCAAGGTAAGATTCCAGACAATACTCACTTCGCTCTCAATCGAAGCGCTCCTCCAATAATCAATCATTTTTCAGTTTAATTTTAGTTAAAACAAAATCAGGAGACTGACAAACTATAATAAATTTGCCATAATTATTAAAAATAAGACTTACAGTCTCATTAAACAAATCAAATTGAATCTTGCAAACATGGTTGTTATACTGGAAAATTTGAGATCATTTATCTCAAACAAATGTAAAAAAATCACTAAAGTTTGAAGAAATAATATTAAACAATTTTCTACGCTTTAAATCATCCATTCAAATATATTTTGAGATATCCGACATCTTATTTTCAATCAATCAAAACATATCATAAAACTGTTCATATTTTCAAGCCTCTAAATGTCAAAGTAAAATTAATTTAGCATCTCACTCATAACTATCCTCTAAACTAGAAGGCACATAATCTTCAAAATCCTCTATACCATTAACCATACTTTCATCATTTCTATAACAGTGTTCTAAACCACTAAGTGAAGAATTTATACTATTAACCTAAAAAAATAAATTTTTTAAACAAAAAATACACAACTCTAAACAAAAAAAAGACAACAATATATTCATAAAAAATAATTACACATTCTTAATAATTTTCTTAACCACTCAAACTACTTTAGACTCATCATAAGGATCAACTTCAACCTTATCAAAGAATCTATTAACAGATTCCAAAAAAACTCAATCATCTGTTTTGATTATTTTTTTCAACTTAGGAAGTTGATTATGTACGATAAAAACATAATCATTCGGATCATAACTCTCCTGCTGATGAATTAAAACCAAATCTCAATCCTGAATCTTAGGTTCCATAGAATTTCATTTAGCACGCACAAAAAAACAGTTTTCCAAATCTTGTAATCAAACAAATGCCATAGTCACAGGTATACGTTCCTGAGTATACTCATTTATAACAGATTTTCATTGATTTCAACACTGCGCAAATCAAAAAATAGGCAATTGAACAATATCAGTATATTTATCAGTAACAGACTCACGAACTAAACGAAATCATTTTTCATCTTTCACAAAATATCATTTTAAAACCAACTGATTCAATTTATTTAATACAGTCTGAGGATGCTTGACTCAAATCTCTGCTGCTATCTCTCTAAGAGTAAGTCATTCACCATTTGTATTTTTCTTGAAAAATAAAATTAAAGCCTTCTGAACATCATCAAGTTGTTGCTGTTTCATTACCAATATAATAAATAATAAAAAAACAAAATATAATACAACATCAACTCATTTATAAAAATCTACATTACCATGTCAAATCTTTTTTTGATAAATTATCAAATATTTTTGACAGATTAAAAAGTAGGCTTCTCGATACAGAAAAAATCTCTTGAATTTTTAAAAAAATTTATTACGATGATTGCGTTATAATTTTTTACCCCCTTTACAAAACAAACATGACAACAACGAAAGATTCAACTGAACTAAAAAACGCTCTAGCTAGCATTGAAAAACAATTCGGGAAATGAGCAGTAATTAAAATGTGAGACCACTCAACGTTTTGACTCGTAAATACATTTCATAGTTGATCATACATACTAGATTTAATATTATGATGATGATACCCTGAATGACGTGTATTAGAAATATATTGACCAGAATCGAGCTGAAAAACTACAATAGCATTACACGCAATTGCTGAAATTCAAAAACGCGGATGAATAGCTGCCTTTATTGATGCAGAACATGCACTAGATCCACATTATGCAAAAAGATTATGAGTAAATATTGATGATTTGCTTTTGGCTCAACCAGACTATTGAGAACAAGCACTACAAATTGCTGAAGAATTAGCAAAATCATGATCAGTAAAACTAATAGTTATAGATTCTGTTGCAGCATTAGTTCCAAAAGCAGAAGTCGAATGAGATATGTGAGACACATACATGTGACTACAAGCAAGAATGATGTCACAATGACTCAGAAAATTAACCTCTGTTTTAGCCAAAACATGAACAACATGCATCTTCATCAATCAAATTAGAATGAAAATTGGTGTAATGTTTTGAAATCCAGAAACCACAACATGATGAAACGCTCTTAAATTTTTTGCATCTCAGAGAATCGAAATCAGAAAATGAGATAAAATCACAGAAGACAAAGAACAAATTTGATATTTTGCCAAAGTAAAAATAGCAAAAAATAAAATTGCAGCACCATTCAAGACAGCTGAGCTTCCAGTAAAATGGAACATGTGATATGACAAGATTTCTGATATTATAGAAGCTTCTGTTTTACTAAAGACAATTACAAAAAGTTGAGCATTCTATACATTAAATAACCAAAAATTCCAATGAAAAGAAAAATTATCACAATATTTAAAATGAGACAAAAAATCCCTTGCTGAACTAGAGAAGAAAATTGAATCATCTATAAAAGACATGAGAATGGGAAAACAAGTCCTTGATGATGAGACATTTGATCACCTAGATGAAGTTATCGATGATATAGCATGAGTAGACGAACCAAATGAATAAAAAAACATAATAAAAATGGCTCAATTAAGAGCCATTTTTTATTTTATAATTTTTTCACCATATAAGTTCATTCTAATAGAAATCACAAACTTCTATAATACTCTCTCACGCCAACACCAGAAATAACAGACAATGAATGATATCCAGCAAATAATGAAAGTTCTTCAGCAAAAGAAAGTAATTTTCTTCATAATCAAGTATGTTGAGTTCATTCATCAGATTTTTCTCATATCTTTTGCACCTCTCAATAAACATGCAATTCCCTAATTATCGCAGCTCATTTTCATAATCACTCAATTTCGACAATACAATCATCTGAAGGGAACAATAAACGAGTGAATCAATACAAATATCAAAGTTCATCCTCAAATGATATAAAACACTCAGTTCAAACTGAAGATTTATACCAACGCAAAACTAAATTCATAAAACTAAATTTACCTAATCCACTTCTATTTCTAATTTCCCTAGATCTTGTATCCAAACAAACATAATTACGAAAAGACTTTAAATCAGGAGACTTTCAAATTATTTGAGCAAAAAAATTGCTAATTTCTATTTGTCACCCAATAATTCTACCAATATCAATTCTTGAGAAATATTCATCATTATTTTTATACAATTCAAAATCTCAGTACAAACGTCCATAAAGTTTTTCACTATCTATACTTCACATTCCTCAAAAAGAACTTCTCATTTCTTTTAATAATGAATCATGAGCCATCTGAGATAAATTAGTAATATTCGATCATGCTACAATTTCAGTTGCCGGTATATCACGTATTAGTCTTTTTATTCTAGTATACGGAGGAATTATAAACAAAAACGTTTCACGAATCTCATCTAAAATTTGTTCAGTTGTTATTGGAGTATATTTTCATTCTTTGTATAGATCATATAACTCAGTATTTGGTATAACAGATGTTGGATAAAATTTTATTTCATCAGGCTGAAAAAAAGGATTAGAATAAACATCGATAAAACTTTGTATATCTTTTTCAAAATTAGATCAATACAATCACGGCATCAAATGAATAGATATTTTTAATCAAAACTGACGCATAATATGAATAGCATCCTTTATTTTCTGAACATTATGACCTCTCTTATTTAACAGCAATACCTCATCATTCGTAGATTGAATTCACATTTCAACTCTAGTAACTCACAATTCACGCCAAAAAACACAATTTTCATAACTCACCAAATCTGGGCGGGTTTCGATTGTTAATCAAATTATTCTATTCTTAGCTGTTTCATTGACTTTTATTGCTTCAGTTAAAGATTCACTATACTTAATTTCGGATAAATTTTCAATTTCAAAGTGATACTTAGATTTATCATCAATCTCCTCTGAAAAATTTTGTACAATTTTTAAACTAGAAAATGTATTACATGCATCATACAGCTGTTTAACAAAATCTATTTTATAATCTTTTGGATATGCATCCCATGATCATCAAAGAACTATCAATTCAATTTTATCAGTTTGATGTCATGTAATAGTCAAAGATTGTAAACGATTATAAACCTGCTTAACAGGATCGAATTGATTTAACCACGCACGCATAGCTCAGGGTTCAGATTTTATATAACTTTTAGGCATTCATGGATCATTAGGACAAAATATACATTTTCCTGGACATGGCCAAGGTTTAGTTAACACCTGAACAGGCACAATTCACGAAAGAGAACGAATAGCTCTTTTACGAAGTAAAGTTTCAAAAGTTTGATTCTTCTCTAATTTTCATTCTTTAACAGCATTAAAATACGAATGCAATATTTGAGATTTAGAGGGAAGAGTTTTCATTTTGTTTTCCTTAGCAAAATTACGCTGCATATCTTTGATTTCATCTGCAGTTATATCCGGAATTTTATCATAGATTAATTTTACTAAAGGAAAAAAGTTCATAATGTTTTAAATCATGATAAACTAATACATAGTAAGGATTTATTGCCAAGATTCAATTTGATATAATATATCTTTAACTAAAATAATTTTAAAGATAAATCAAAAAAATTGGAAATTCATTAGAGTAAATAGTTTAACCAATTTAATTTTTCCCAATTTTTTAAATAAAATTTCCTGATTATTAAAAAAATAGAATCAATTTGGTCTTGCTTTTCCTTCTAATAAAAACAGAATCATTTTTAGGTTAAAAATTTTTTACAAAATAACTTTAAACATGTTAAACAACCTAATTTTAATACTAAGCTTCACTCTCGCAACTTTCATTCTAACAATATCATTATACCCCACATATATAAAATTACTAAAAAAACGAAAAGCATGAAAAACAATCCGTAGCAATACCGCTACTTGAGAGAAATCTGAAATATTCGCAAAATTACATGAACACAAAGCATGAACTCCAACAATGGGATGAGGACTTTTTCTATTAATGATGTTAATAATGATATGAATCTCTTGGGTGTTACAAAAAACATGAATAACGAATTACTACCTATGGAATAGACAAGAAACATATATTATATTATTCTGATTTTTTAGCATGTGACTAATATGATTAATAGACGATATACTAAATATACATAACGTATGAAAAACAAAATGATTAAATATAAAAGCTAAAATGTTCTGATTAATCCTATTCTCTGCACGGATTTCCTATCGGTTTTATCGAGTTTTATGAATCGATTATATTAATCTTTCACCATTATTTTGAGTTGTTCATCTATGACGATGATTTCCTATATTAACATTTATAGCTACAATATTTATTGTAAACGCTGTAAATATCACAGATTGACTAGATTGATTAGCCGGTTGACTAAATGTATTCGTATTACTAACATTCGCTATTGCCCTATTTATTTCACAAAGATACCTTGCTACTACAGTATTATGAATATGTATCGCTACATTAGTTGCTTTTATGTTCTTTAACATAAATCCTGCAAAAATCTTCATGTGAGATAGTTGAGCTTTTAGTTTATGAGGTTTAATAGCGGCTACTGTATATCTATTAAATATGAAAATATGAATTTTTATTCCAGCGTGTATCGTATTTTTAATATTCATAATTGATTTATGCACAAGTGGACTACAAATATTTTGGAAAAAAGTTCTTCACCATAAACTATTCCCAATAGCACCTTTTCACCACTACCTAGAATATAAATGAATTAAAGAATATACAATCGTAATGTATATGCGACTAATACAAACCATACTCACAGTTGCAGCAATTATAATTATATTTCGACAATTCCTATAAAATACATTTAAAAAAACAAAAAATTCTATTTTATGTATTTTAATAAATCAACATGAACAAAACCACATCTCGATTGTCCAACATACATTCAAAAACACTAAAAGAGCGAATCATCCTACTTTGCAAAATATTTGTAATCTGATTATTATTACAATTCTTTTTACAAACATTCATAACATTTAAATTGTGACGAGATTGAAAATTTTGGACATTGTTTCGAATGTGGAAAGAATTCATTCTATTATTTTTTGTAATAGCAGTACTTCGATACATCCTAACAAATTTAAAATGACGAATAAAATCGATTAAGAACAAAGAAAATACAAATAATATAACACGAAATTTACTATTAAAAAATATCCAATCAAAATTTATAATACAGTTTATCATAATATTTATAATTACAACAATTATATTGCTACTCTTAGCTATATGTTTTCAAAATGTTTGAATTAAAGCATTTATACTAAGTTTTAAATACGATCTTCTAGGATTCTTTATTCTCTGAATATGAATATGTCTAGCTTTACTTTTTATTACAGAAGAAGATAAAGATTTGCTTAATTTATATAATAAATTAATCATTCGAAGTCTACGACTCTGACTTTGTCGATGGTTTCTTATACGATTAATGCCTAATATTTTAAAATATGTATGATATAATCCTCAAATTTATGAGTGAACTGTATGACAAAACCCACCCGCAGCATATTACACACTCATAAATCAATGACATGTTAGAAATCAATTTTTATTCGAAAGACCAACAAGCTTCTGATTTTGGTTAATCGCATTTTTCCCCGTATTTATACTTGGCTTTTTAAGAAATAAAAGAAGAAAAGACCAAATAGCTCCAGTAATTGTATTTTGATTATTAATTTTATCCACATGGTCTCGCGCCTGAATTGCAATTCGAGCATTAGAAGCTATAGTATTATTCTTCATATTATATCGAAAATCAGTTAAAAAATATTTCATACCATTAATTATATTATTCATATTTTTATTATTATGAGTCGCATATATGTGAAGATGAATTATGGTTAGAGAACATTCTAATACATGACACCTTCAACTAATGAAAGCATGACGAGATATAGCAAAAGAAAACCTACTAATTTGACGATGAGCATGATATTCATGACCAGCTTCACATCAACTATGTTACACTGATGAACCTGTGAATGTATATCAAGAAATCGAGTCAATTCATATGAATGATAAACGCTGCGAAACTCTAAGAAAAGAAAATATTAAGAATCAAATATCCACATATGGTTTCAATCCAGAAAATCAGTATTTACAAATATTAATGGAGTTTTGAGTAATTTGAATCATCTTTCGATTAAGTTTATGTATAATTATATTACGATATACAATTAAAATGATACGATTATATCGTAACAAAAATAAGTCACCTTACCAAGAAATACTATATTATTCATTACTATGATACTGAATATGATTTTTATGACTTTGTGCTGAAGGTTTAGTATTACATTCACTTGTTGATAGAATGGTAATCTATCCTTTCTTCCTATTATACGGAATTACAATTTGACTTTGGGAAAAAGAAAAAAATAAACAGTATATCCCTGAACTAAAAAAGAAAAGCAAAAAAAAGAGAAAGAAATAAAACCACAAATTTAAGACATACTACTAATAAAGCAATAACACTTTCTAATATAGAATATTATAAAAAATAATTGAAATCATATACAAAATAATTACACTAACACCCGCCTGTAAGGCGATTTCAAAGCCATAGTTTTTTATGGACCAAAACCTCGTTTTCCGTCGTTTTGGTCCATGTTTGTATATTCAAAAATTAAATCTTAGACTTGCTTTCAAATTAATTTATTATATTTATATAATAAATTTATCTATAAATTAATAATGGAAAATAATATGCAACCTCTAATTATATGAGCAATTATTTGAATAATAGTATGATTCATTGTAGCCAAGCTTACTGTCCATTCTGCCGTAAAATCGGCACGTTCAACATCAGTTAAACAAGCACGCAATGTAATATTATGAGATGTGAACGAAAAGCTTGCTCCCGCATTACCAGGATTTCCGTATGATTTCAAAGATATGGTTTTTATCTGAAAATGAATAGATTATCTCGTATTTGACTGATTAGCTTCATGACATTTAAAAAAAATAATATTATTAGAAATAAAAAGCTGACAATCTCTACTAAATAGAAATGAATCGATGATAAAAAACACAGTTTGAAATTGACTAGTTTCATACGAAGTATTTAGAGTACACATATAATTTTTACTATCTACTAATAAATAATGAAAACAATAGTAATTACATCTGGATACTTTAATCCCATTCATCCATGACACATTGAATGCTTAGAATTATGCAAAGATTTATGAGATGAGCTACGAGTAATTGTAAATAACGACGAACAAGCAAAATTAAAAACAGGTAAAGATACAATCTTTCAAGACCAAGACTTTAGAATGAAAATAGTTAGTTCGTTAAAAGTTGTTGATAATGTATTTCTATCTATAGATAAAGATGGATCTGTATGCGAGAGTATTAAAAAAGTAAGAAATCTAATAATAAAAAAATATTGAAACGAAACTAAAATTTTATTCTGAAAATGATGAGATCGTTTTTCTTGAAACATCCCTGAAGTACAAGTTTGCAAAAAACTATGAATTGAAATCAAAGACTGACTATGAGCAAAAACCCATAACAGCAGAGATTATAGAAATAAATCAAAATAAATTACATACTTTCCACTACATCAATTCCAAGTAAATTTAACGCATTTTTCATTACTTGAAGAGTTGATTTGAGCAAACATAAACGCACTTTACTAAGCACAATATTCGATTCGTCTATAATTTTGTAATTATGATAGTATGAATTAAAAAGCTGAGCCACATCTAAACATCGCCTTGCAACATAATTAGGCTTATATTCACCAGCAGCTTTTTGCACTTCCTCTTCAAATCAAGCTAATTTCAAAAGTAATTTCTTTTCATCGTCTGAACTAAGTAAACTATAATCTATATCAGAATTATTAGATAAGTCTCGCACATTTTTTCTTAGTATCGATAACATTCTTGCTGTGGTATACTGTAAATAAGGTCACGTTTCTCATTCAAATGACAATGCAGTTTGTTGATCAAATATAATTTTCTTTTCACTGTCTTGCAAAAGCATTCCAAATTTCATTGCTCAAAAAGCAATCTTTCTAGCTGTTTGCTTCTTAATATCACCTGGTATATCCCTATCTGCTACCATTTTCTCAGCCTTATCTAATAATTGATCACGAAAATCCTCATAGAGGATAACATTTCATGCACGTGAAGACATTTTTCACTCCTTTAAATCTACCAATCAATACGATATATGTTGTAACTTATCACGACTTATTCACATAATTTCTAAAGTCTTAAAAAGCTGCGCAAAATGATGTTCCTGCTCAGATCATACTACATATAAAGATTTAAAATAATTTGGATAGTCCGACTGTTTTCTAAAAGCTAATCAAATATCCTTAGTAGAATATAAGGACGCTCAGTTGGACTTTAGAAGCAAAAACCATCACAAGTTATATTCCTCAAGATTTATAGCTAGTGCTCATTCAGAAATCACAGCCTTTCACTCAGACTGTAATTTACGTACCAATTCAACTCATGGTTTTTCAACTTCACTTTCAAAATATCGCCTATCAATATTTTCACTTCAAAGTTCTGAAAAAATCTTCTTCATATCCTGTAAACATAACTCTCTCGTCTCCCTCCAAATTTTATTTAATTCCTCATCTCAATCTTCAAGTTTCTTTTGTAAATCTCAGATCTCAGCCTTATATTCATCAGGATTTTCATCAACTTTTTTCGTAGCATCTGAATACAAAATTCATACCCGTTTAGAAAAATTTTCCTTAGGAAACTCTCATTTATAAAATTTAGTAAAATACCAAATCCACTTTGCCACATGCGCTCAGATGTCTCACGGATAACAACATTT
>Ga0247610_10005407_pt1 | contig 13457 bp, 13 predicted proteins | sample 174DNAGHGhighgp2_FD_193483 | JGI IMG/M metagenome (GOLD analysis project Ga0247610, IMG submission 193483) | Sheep rumen microbial communities from Palmerston North, Manawatu-Wanganui, New Zealand - 1742 DNA GHGhigh gp2 | ecosystem: Host-associated > Mammals > Digestive system > Stomach > Rumen...
TCCGATTAGATGAAAGCAACGGCACTTGTGGAGGCTGGTTGTTAGGCGGATGCATCTTATTGCTCCTCATAAATATCATCATGTGGTTCGGTCTGATGATGCTGGAGCCCAACGAGGCAAAGGTCACCACATGGTTTGGTAAATACAGTGGCACCTTCGCCCAGACAGGATTCTACTGGATCAATCCTTTCTATGGCACCAAAAAGGTATCGCTGCGTGCCCGTAACCTCGACGCAGAGCCCATCAAGGTGAACGACAAGACGGGTAATCCCGTCATGATCGGCCTGGTACTTGTGTGGAAACTGAAAGATACCTACAAGGCTCTCTTTGAAGTCGACTCTCAGACAATGGCTGCCAATCCCAATACCGTCGGCTCTGACACCAAAGGATTGATGAATGCACTAGAGAACTTCGTCCGTGTACAGAGCGATGCTGCCCTGCGCCAGGTGGCTGGTCAGTATGCCTACGACGACGAAGACAGCAAGAACAATGAGCCTACCCTTCGTTCAAGTGCTGATGAAATCAACGAGCAGCTGGAGCAGAAACTCGACGAGCGTCTGGCACTGGCCGGTATCGAAGTGGTAGAGGCCCGCATCAACTATCTGGCCTATGCGCCTGAAATCGCCGCCGTGATGCTGCGTCGTCAACAGGCATCGGCTATCATTACTGCTCGCGAAAAGATTGTGGAAGGCGCCGTATCAATGGTAAAGATGGCACTCGACAAACTCTCTAACGAAAACATCGTCGACCTCGACGACGACAAGAAGGCTGCAATGGTGAGCAACCTGCTCGTTGTGCTCTGCGGCGACGAGTCTGCCCAGCCGGTAGTGAACACAGGAACGCTGAATCATTAATCAATGGCAGAGAAGAATACCAAGAGTTTTATCCTCCGCGTAGATACCGAAACAATGAACGCGATAGAGGCCTGGGCTGCGGACGAGTTCCGCAGCACCAACGGCCAACTGCAGTGGATCATTACCGAGGCTCTGCGTAAGGCCAAGCGCCTGCCTAAGAGGAAAAACCAACTCCCAAAAAATGAAGAATAAAAATAAAGAAATATATGAGTGGTATTAAGCTTAATGTCGTGCGTACGACAAAAGACAAGATTTTCGATGTCATCTTCCTGGTGCTGACGCTGACCATTTGGGGAATCATCATCTGGCTCATCAGTCGGGCCCCAGACATTGTACCTACCCATTTCGGTCCTTCAGGAAAGCCTGATGCCTACGGATCTCCCACCTTCATCCTCATTCCCACTGTCATCATGACGGTCGTGGCCTTTATCTGCGCATTCGGCGTATACCTTCCCTTTGGAAGTGTGAATCTTCCGTTCGTAGAAGGTCCTGGCAATGAACGTCAGAAAAAGCTAGGCGTTCTGCTGAGCAGGATTATAGGAATCATGATACTTGGGATTATGCTATTCATCGCTATCTATTCGTTAGCCATGAAGGATCATGGCAGCATCCTGCCGGTTGTAATCATAGTAGGTTCATTGATTGGGGTATCGCTCGTATTCACGATCATGATGTATCGCGCAAAATAGTTGCTCCGTGTCGCTTACATATCCTTTGTGAAGAGGGCTTTTCGATGGCTGAAAACTGGTTTATCTCACGACTGTTGTCGCCACCATCTGCTTCTTCAGTCGCTTGTTTTCATCGGCAGTCAAAGAGAATCTTGCGGCGATTGTCTTTCGGGCGCACCGCGAAGTGAATCCAATAGGTGGTGCCGCGCTTCTCCAGAATCAACTCGTCGAAATTCTCACAATAGGGATCGTCCCCTTCGTGAGATTTTTCGTCGGCTGTGTCGAGCAAGATGCAGGCATAGCGTATCATCTGCTCCGGGCCCAAACATTTGATATCCACGGCGCAACCCGTCAGATGATTCGAGCCCTTTGCCCCACCACACATCCGATTCACCTCTTCACTTCGATACCCGCTGTTTATCACGACGGGGATGTCCAGTGACACACAGGGACTGTCCCCTCTGTGAGTAGCCTCGTCGCAGACAGGCGAATTACAGGGGGACTGTCCCTCGCGTGTCACCCCTACTTGACCGTACTTCCGATTATATCTTTCCCTCAGAATCTCCAGCCAGCCACAAATCCTCTTGAGGTTCTCAATGGCCTCGTGCGATGGGATGTTCCCGCCTAAGGGATGGTAACTCGTTTTGGTTAACTCTCCCAATGTAAAGTGAGGCGAGAGCTTGGTTTGTTTATTCATTTCTACTTCATTCATATTCTTTTCTTTTTATTGACGTTAATAGGTGTACTTTTAGGAAAGGCGATGCTATACGCCCTGTCGAGTGCTTTCAGATCCACTTTCCGCATGCCGATGCCGAGGCGTACGGCAACGATGGCCCGCAGCAATTCACGGTGCCGACGGGGATAGAGCGAGGGCAGCGGCAGCTCATCCCACCCGCAGGCCGACTCGTCATCGACCACGGTCTTGCTGCACACTTCCCAGATAAAGTCATCGGTAGCCTCAACGCCGAACCACGTTTTCAGCACCCTGCGAATACAGAATCGCTTATACTGACCTCCGAGGAGACGCCTCGTGCGCTCCAGCATCCGCCAGAGCTGCACAAAGCATTCTTGATTATTTTCGATTTTGACCATTTTGACCTTGACCACTTTGACCACCAACGCGGCAGCCAACTATTCACTTTTCACTATTCACTTTTCTGTACCGACCATCGTCGGTCAGAAACACCAGTCCCTGCTTGCGCCAGTTCTTCAGCATCTGACGCACGGTGTTGTGGTTCACGTTGGCACCCTTTACGGCCACCGAATGCTGCATCGCCTGCTCGAACGAGAATTGCGGATCGAGACGCTCGAAGATAGAGTCGTTTCTGCCGCGCTTCGACCGCTCGCCATTCAGGTTGCCCGCATAGTCGCGACTGCCAAAGGCATTCTCAATGCGGTCGCGGAAGAAGTAGAGGGCGTTCTCCAACAGCGAGTCGGCTATCACATCGTAGGCCTCCAACATCATGGGCGTCTGCGCCTTCATCAGAAGTTCGCGCCACAGCCCAGGCTGCTGTTTTAACCTACTTTCGGCACCGCTCAGCCCGTGCTTCTGGATCATCCCTTCACACACCTTGCAGAGCATCAGGCAACAGGTCATCCTTTGTGCCGTGATACAGACGCGGATACGCTGACGGGCCTTTGTGCGGTCATCGTTCTTCATCGTTTCCAGACGAATCTTCTCCAACCACTCACGATCCTTCGCCTCCAATTTCGGCAGCACCACCTCACCTTGCATCAACGGCAACAGATGAGCTATCTGCTGGATGCGCTCGCGCTGTCGCGGTGTCAGCACATAGGGCTTGTCTTCCAGCGGCGCATAAGTATTGTCGGGCGTGCGGGCCACGGCAATACGGCTCTGGAAACCGTCGGTATAGTTGTGTACCACGCGATAGAGGGCATCGGGTGTGCCGCACATCACGACATTCCACAGCAGGTGGTCGATATGCACGTTCACCGCCTCGGCACTCTTGGCCTCACGGTCGTAACGTGATCCGTCGTAGCTCTGACGCAGCATCACCGAGAAATCACTGACCGACTGTTTCCATTTCTGCGCCACGGTGTCGGCCTCGGGCGTGAACGAGAACGAGTGTTTGCCTTCGGTGTTCGACAGTCGCTCGGCAATGTTCGCCACCGTGTTGTTCAACGTCACGCAGCGCACAGGCAACTTCGGTTCCTCGGGCTGCTCCTTCTTGTTTTTCGCCGCCCGTTTCTTCCGGCGCCAGTCGTCCTCCTGACCGATATACATCTTGTCGAGCGCCATCACCTCACTCATCCAGGCCTCCACCACGGGGTCGATACCGCCCTTACCAGAAGCAAAATCACCTGCGATATAGGCAATGAGGTTCAGACCCGCTTTCTTGCCGTGCACATCGAGCACCACCCCAGTTGCCAGCGCACCAATACAGGGACAGATGGCCGTCACCATCGGCATTGCCAGCGCCGGACCCACGGCATCGATGGATTCGCGAACGCCCTGAGGCATTCGCTTAATGGAAAATTGAGAATTGATAATTGACAATTGTTCATCGCCCTCACCATCATTATCCATTATCCATTTTCCATTATCAATTGCGCTTGCGTTTGCGCACGCGCTAAGCGTATTGCGGAGGCGCTGCGGGAAACCGTTGAACTCCGAGGCGAGGGCACTCTTGATCTTTGTGCGCTTCTCTTCCAGCGGAAAGCCGTCGTAGCAGGGAATCACTTGGTCGAGCCACTCGAAGCTTCGGCCACAGATATGCCTTAGGTCACAAGCCAACTGATAGGTCAGCGTGTCGCGGTCGCCTTGCGTGGGTTCAAAGCCCCGGTTGTTCACCTCCCAGTACTTCGCGATAATGACCGAAAACGGAATGCCGTGATAGTTATCGGGATATTTTCCAACATCGGACTTAACGGACTGACTCGGACTTGGTGAATCATGGGGACTGGCATCCATCTGTGCTCTGCTCGCAGGGCACTGTGGTGCCTGTCCCCTGTGATTCGCCTTCGGCGCAGCCGAAACATCAAAGATGCCGTCGTCGAGATAGATCAGCTCGGCCTCCGTCGTGGTGAAGAACACGCGGGTGATGTCCTTCGCCTGGGCGTCGTAGGCCACATCCAGCAGTTCAGAGGCCCATTTCAGATTGCCCACCTGGTCCAGATCAGCGCGACGACCGAACACCAGGTGATAGCCCCCGCCGCGGGCACTCTCTTCCAGCATCAGCAGCCCCAGTTCTGCCTTCTTGCTGAGTATCCGCTCGCGAACTGCGGGCATCTCTTCGGCCGTCAGGTGGTCAATGTCCATGCCCACCGACATCGAGGCCGTCTTCGAGCCTTTCAGACTCCCGTCGGCATTCGGCAGACACGAGTAGTTCATCTGCACCAGTTTTGATTTCAGGCCTTCATCACCAGCACGGATCCGTGCTATCAGCTGTTTCTGCTCGCCGCCGTTCCTCAGTGCCAGAAACTCTTCTCTGTTGTGGATGGGTCGCATCATCTTCACCCCATCCTTCAAATAAATCGTGTGTACACTCATAGGTTAGAAATTCGGATAACCAAGTTTAGCGTTCAGGAATCGCACGCCGTCGAGGGTCCACGTCATATAGACCTTCACTTTCTTTGCGCCTTTCAGACTATAAGATATGTGCGTTCTCAGGCGCACCAGGTTGCGGTCGGCCAGATCGTCAGAGATGTTCCAGTGACCACCCCGACGATACTGGATGCCCATGTCGCGCAGTATGGCATTAAAATCGTAGGTGGTCATGTTAAACGTCTTGGCCACCTGCGTCGCCGTCAGCGTGTCCTCGGCCTCGGCGTTCACCACTCTCAGTCCCTCGCCGATAATCTCGTCAGCCAGTGCCAGCACCTCCTTCGCCGGCAGGAGGGCACACTGGGGACTGGCACCCATGTGATGTCGCACCGCGATGTCACAGGGTGTGCCTGTCCCCATGTGTGCTCTCTCCAGTTCCTCCCACCTGATGACCAGCTTCGCCCTCGCCTCATCGTTGAACTTCGTGGCGATGTAGAGGCACTCGGTCTTGGTCAGCTGATAGCAAGGTCGGAGTTCACCTTTCTTGTCCTGATATTCAACCAGCGCAAATTTGCGCCCGTTGACTTTCAACCATGCTGGCTCCATGTTTCGGATAGCCTTCATTACGTCTTTGTGTTGTTTACCTGTCAGCTCGGCAATCTCGAGCGACGTCATTGTTTGTTGTTGATAAATACTATTTGTTTTCATTTGTTCGTTGAAATTTACGAGCCTTGGAAAAGCGAAGTTTGTTTGAGCTCATTTCATCCGGATACTTCTCCGCTCGTCTTTCAACTCAGGGATTATACATTACTTATTTACTTTTACGAGTTCAGTTACCAAGATTTCCTGAAACGTCTGTCCGCGCAGGCCTACCTGCCGTGTCCTCTGTATCAATAAGTTTGAGATCGCTCGACAACGCGTTTCCGTTCGTTGACGATGCAAAATTACGAACTATTATTTATGGTTGGATGGCTTTGAAAAAGGCCTTCTCCGACATTCTCCACCTTTCTCCGAAATTCTCTGTTTTTCTCCGTTCTGCTCCCTAAAGGGCACAAAAAAAAGCACCAGAACCGGATTGATTCTAATGCTTATGCTGACATAGCTATCTGCTCTGTCGTTTATCGCTTATAGTACTTCGTGAATGTCTTCAGGCTGTATCCCTCACCGTCGGGCATCCCCAACCTAACAAGTTCATTATACGCCTTCTCGGCATTCTGGGGAAGCAGCACCTTCTGGGCTTCATTTAGTTGCGAGAGATACTTGCAGATCTCCTGTATTCCCTGACGAGCCACCAAACGCACTATCTCGTCGTGAATCTGCCACTGCTCCTCAACGTCAACAGACGGATGGATGAAAAACGTTGGCTTTCCCTCTCTCTCCACAGGTGCAACAGCCTCTGCTTTCTGTTTCACCGTCAACTCTATGCCCAACTGCTTCAGGATATCAGCCTGATACAGGTGTTCCACATTCTGAATGTTGATGCCCCCGGGCTGAACGTCAACGTGCGTGTAGTGGGTGACACCCGAAAAATCTGTTCCCTCTTTCATTTCCCGACCGTGTTAGCCTGTTGCACATTAATACCACCTGCCTGAACGGTAACGTTGGTCGTCGGGGCGCTCTCAGGCTGCTCGTCGTCCAGATGATTCAGTAGCTCCATGATGTCCTCCGGCATCTCCAGCTTCGCCGTAGCAATGAAATCCAGCAGCTGCGCACGGGCCACCTCACGCTTGGCCTGCGTCTTACGCTTCGACGTATTGATGTAGATGCGGAAAGCTTTTTCAAGACCTTCCTGCGGCGATTTCTTGGCCATTCCAACCGAGAATTTGCCCAGCTCGTTCAGCTGCGTTTCCTTCTCCTTCAGCAGAGCCTCCATCTCCTTCAGTCGCTTGTCCCTGTCATCCAACTGCTCATGAAGACTGTCGTTTTCCATCTGCTGCTGTTCCAATTCACTCCTCAACAGATCGTTCTCCTCCAACACATCCTCATAATGCTCCAACAACTTCAGATAGCTGTTATGGGTGTCTATCTGCTCCTGCAACCGCTCGCGCTCACTGTCGCAATAACGCCTGGCATCGCGCAACTGTTCTTTCAAATAGGTTTTGTCAATTTCCATAAATTCCAATGATGGTTTTGATAGTTTTTTTATTTCAGAAAGAGATGCAAAGTTACTAATAATTTTCCAAATATCGTGTCGAAAATCCTGTGTATTTTTCACAATTTTCGCTCCTTCGTAGTTAAGGTTTGTTAAGCCAATTTCGTCCCCCTTTCCTAACCTTCAATACATCAATCACTTGCCCCCGATTCCTTAAACCTTCTCACCAGAAGCGACCCAAAAGGGCCCCATGTCACATAAAGAATCCCCACTCTACTGAGCGGGGATTATACTACTATATTATATTGCGTACTGACTTTCAGTATCATAGCGACTTGATATAATCTTCAAGATTGTCGATGTTCTCGTCGGTCAGTTCGTCGAGTGCTGCGTCAGACTTGACCTCGGCCATTGCTGCCAAAGTCGTAGCGTTGGGTTCACGATAGAGCGATTCGAGCAGAAAAACCTCAACCAGGTTGTTCAAACTCCGATGCTGCTTTTGTGCCTCAGCTCTCAGTTTTTCCAAAAGGTCCATTGGCAGTCTGAATGACGTAGCTTTGCGTTTTACTGTTGTTGCCATAATCTTTATAATTGTATTACACTTGTATTACTTTTGGGTACAAAGATAATACGATTCATTTAATCTTCCAAATAATTTACGGACTTTAACTTTGACAATCGTCCAAACTCATCTCACAAAGGGGACGATCCCTATTGTGAAAATTTCGACGAGTTGATTTTGGAGAAGCGTGGCACTACCTATTGGATTCACTTCGCCGTGCGCCCGAAGGACAACCGCCGAAAGATTCTCTTCGACTGCCGATGAAAGCAAGCTACTCACGGGGGCGCAGGAAATCTTACACCGGTATCGAGAGGACAAACCGGCATCCGTCGGTATAGTCAGGGTCGAGGTTTATCTCCCCACCTATCGAACTGGCCAGTCGCCGACAGATAGGCAGTCCGAGACCAATACCCTCCTTGAAATTGTCGGCCGCCTTCTCGAAGAGGTCGAAGATACGATCCCTGTCCTCAGGTTTGATACCGACGCCGGTGTCCTCCATGGTCAGTCGGATCAGATGGGCGGCCTTGTCCTGCTCGCAGCGCAGTTCGATATGACCCTTTTCCGTGAATTTCTGGGCATTTCCATACAGATGTGTCAGGATGCGGTTCATGGTAGAGGGGTGGGTACGCACCGTGAAGTCGTCGGGCACGTTGGTTGTATATCGGGTTTCTACCCCATCTTTGGAATCATCAGCCATTGAATGTAGCAACTTACGGCATAGGTCGTTGATGACCACATCCGACATTTCCGAATCAGGACGCTGCCCTGTCACGCTCTCACTGTTCGAGAGTTCCAGTACCTCACTGACGATGGTGGTGATGAGGTCTACATTATAGGTGATACGTTCCTGCATGTTATCCTTCTCCTCTTCGCTCAGGTCGACACCTGACTGGCAGAGCAGACTGGAGAATCCTCCGATGGCATTCAAAGGTGTACGTATCTCATGACTCATGTTATTGATGAATGCCGACTTCATGCGGTTTGATTCCTCGGCACGATCAAGGGCGGCCTGTAGTTTCTTGTTTTTGTCCCAGATGATGCGCACAAGCCGTCGACGGCCCATGATATAGATGATCAGGAAGACCACGATGATGACCATGATCCAGTTGGTGAGTCGCTTCACGGTCTTCCTGCTTTGCGAGGCCTCCTCGCGCGCCCTCACCAGCGTGCGTTCAGTAGCCATCTGATTGAAATTGGCATTCTGGACAATACTGAACAGGGAATCCATCTCAATGTCTCTGCGTTTCATGGCCTTAAAACCATTCTCGGTATCACCTGCCTGGTCGTAGATACAAATAGCCACCAAAGAACTGTCGACATAGATACGTCCTTCCTTCAGTTTAGCGATAGCTTTCTGGTATGCTCCGTTGAAAGTGAGATGGGCAATCTCCACCAGATTGTCATACTGATGATTGAAGGTCGAATCGCCCTGCTGTCGTAATTGCTCATATTCGCGATAGGTCTTCTCAAAATCTGCTTTGTTGCCATTCATGAACTGGACATAAAGCTTCATGGCTTTCGAGAGCGAGAGGTTGTCGATATCCTCTCTTTCCTCTGCGAGTTCTTCTGCCTGAGAGGTGTATTCGATAGCTGCGGAGGGGTTCTTGATGCAAAGCAGCTGAGCGAGATCGCGCAGGGTGACCATCGTAAACTTAGGATCGCGATCGTCGACTTCGTCGAGGGCTTGTATGAAATACTGTTCTGCCCGGTGTGTATCGTAGCTGGCACGATAGATGTTTCCCATCAGACCGGTGGCGAGGTAATAGTAGTCTACCGACTTGTTCTTCTTTGCTTCGGCATCAAGTGTCTGGGCTGTTTGTATGGCTCGGAACAGATGATTCTGCTTGATGTCGTAGAATCCCTCGTTGGTCATTGTCTTATAATACGATTTCAGGTCATTGATGCTCTTCAGGTAGGCTTCGAAAGCATGCGCATGTTGATAGAAGGCACTGTCGTCGCCCTTATCGTATAGCATACGGAACTGACGATACATCTGCGATGTCTTTTTCCCTTCTTCTGTCGCAACAACAGAAAGGGAAAAACAGAATAGCAGGAATATTATTAAAAGGTTTAAATGACGTTTATTCACGATTGCTTTTTATTTCAGATAACTCAATATAAAAATATATTTCCCGCCTGCAAAGATAGGAACTATTATTGAGATTTCCAAATCTTTCGGCGATTTATTCAATGTCAGCCATCGAAAAACCCCGCTGCCGTGGTTAATCAGCAGCGAGGCTCGATGTAGTTTCAACGACTCGCGGAACCTATCCCCGTGAGTTCAATGGCTGATTTATACATTTTTCATCCATTCAGCTACAGTCGTTCCCATGAAATTTTTGAAAGCCAAACTGAAAGTGGTATAACTGCGGAATCCACTCTGTTGGGCGATCGTCTTTGCTGTAACAGGTTGTGACGAGTCTTTTTCCTCATTATAAAAGCGGACGAAATGCTCTACACGAAGACGATTGATGTATGCATTATAGGTAATGCCTTGTTGGGCGAAGTATGCGCCCAAATATGTACGGTTGGTTCCGATGGCAAGGGAAAGTTGTTGCAAAGTGAGCTCATGTTGAAGATAGAGTTGCGTATCTTCGCAGCGTTCCTTAAGCAGTTTGCCGATACTGTCAGGTAAATAAACTGTGGCCTTGGAATCTTCGTTTGCTAGGGTAATTGTCTCTGCATCTCCCTGTATTTCTATGTCTTCCTCGTATGTCTCCAATTTTTGCAGTGTCTCCACGCGCCAGAGTATGAAACCTATAATGATGAAGGTGTTCACCTGAGCAAGGAATTCGGAGGTCATTCCAGCGAAAAACCACCAGGTGTAAGCTCCATAGACGAACAGGATGCAGGCGATGAACACAAGGCTCTGCCACACTTCTTTGTGCTGCAAGTCGGCAAAATTGTCGTGCAGCCAGCGGTTGTATTGCCACAAGGCATATACATAATATATAATAAAGCAGATGCACACAAAGCGCATATAATACTCTATGGCTGTTTCAGCCCTATCGTCGTGGTTGGCGATACCCCAGACGGCAATTCCTACGAGGGGAATCAATGCTACGATAATGGGCCATATCTTCCTTTTTCGGTCTTGCAGCATACGCAGCAGCATCACCATCATCAATGGCATGAACGTCAAGCGGTCTAACGTCAGGTTGATGATGTTGCGCACCAAGCGATCGTCAACCAACCACACTGTACCTAGTATCGTCCACCATACATGGCTCGCCGCTGTTGCAAACAGAAAGGCTGCAGCCCACCAGCGCAGTAACTTCGGAGAGGAAATTTCGGGTGCGATAGCATTATGGCGACGCAGCAGCAGATAGAGCCCCACTATGATTGCCGCCATTGCCGCTGCTCCGTAAAGCGCCGTGTAGAGAACATTGTTAAGTCCTTCGTATTCGTACATAGTTTTATTTTTACGCCGCAAAGTTAAGCATTATTTGTCATAATCGTATTATTTCGAGTTTTAGAATTTACAAAAACGTTTTAGAATTTACAAAATTTTAAAATCTGCACTCCCCTTGGGCTGAAATTTCAAGCTTTTATGAACAGAAATTAGTACCTTTGCACAACAAAATGATGTATCAAGGAAAAAAAAATATTCAACCCCCATTTTTATGTGAAGGAGACAAAGTGGCCCTTGTGTCTCCTGCTTATTGGGTGCCGGAAGAGGCTATTTTGCAAGCCGCGGAAATTATCAGGGGATGGGGCTTAGTACCCGTCATAGGTCCTCACACCACCAGTCTGAATGTCGATGCCTATGCAGGAACAGCTGACGAACGTGCTGCCGACCTGCTGTGGGCACTTGAAGACGATAGCATCAAGGCCATTATTTGCTCTCGTGGCGGTTATGGTTCCATTCATCTGCTGAATCGCATTCCGATAGAATCATATCGTCATCATCCCAAATGGCTGATAGGTCATGGTGATATCACGACATTGCTCTATGCCATCGCTGGCTCAGGGACGATGTGTATACATGGTCCTATGGCGTTCCAGATAGCAAGTTGTCAGGAACCTGCAACCACCATCATCCGTAATATTCTTTTTGGAACACTGCCGCAATACAAAATACCAGGCAATGCCTATAACCGATGTGGCCATGCAGAAGGTGTACTGATAGGAGGCAACCTTTCAAGTTATTCTACAATAGCAGGAACCGAATATCGCGTTTCGCATAAACAAGACGTAATCCTCTTTATCGAGGAAGTTGAGGAGTCGTTGCATGCCATCGATCGATTATTCTATATGCTACGCCTGCAGCTTGATTTCGAGAGAGTGAAGGGCATCATTTTCGGCACGTTTACCTCTATTAAGTTTGATCTCCAATATGGCAGTGTAGAGCAAATGTTGATTGCTCATCTGCATGATTTGGAGATTCCTGTCTGTTGTGGTTTCCCCGTTGGCAGTAACAGTTGTCTCCCGTTGATCGAGGGCGCACCGTGCTCACTCGATGTCACAACAGATAAAGCCGTTTTGACCTTCAACATCAAAGGTTCTGCACAACCATATATTATAGAAAACGACAATCCTCAATTGATAATCAATGGGGCAAGAGGATTATTAATATAGTTAATGAGGCTACTCATGGAACACACGGACGACTCAATGGAAAAAATTGTCAGCAAGTGTGGCTTCAAGGATACAGCAGCTTTCAACAGTGTTTTCAAATTCTCCTTCGGCATCACACCAACGGACTATCTGAATATCATAAGTAAGATGTTCAAGAACAAAGTGTAAACTGTGTAACGGTAGGGTAGTTCTTGCAACCCTGTCGTAACAATGTGGTCATTTTGGTCATGGTCATTTTGGTCAAAATCGATTTCGGAAACGCGGTCATTTGCTCACTATATATAAATAGAATATTTATATTATAGTGGCGGTTTTGACAACATCCGTTTTCGATTTTGACCATTTTGACCTTGACCGTTTTGACCGCGCAGAAAAAAAATATCTGGCGAAGTATTCGTGAACCGCAATGAAAAAGATGTACCTTTGTAGCGTCAATGAAAAAAGACAAAATTTGCGGCCCGCCTGGGCAACAAAAATTTCCTACGCGCGAGGCACTTGTTTCCTAGGCAAAACCAAAAACGAAGTCAACTTGACGGAAAGTAAAAACAATTTACAGTAACCATTAACCAATAACCATTAACCATTAAAAAGAAAGGATTAAATTATGGCATTGAAAGTAAAAGCAGTTGAACGTAAGATTAAGTTCACGAAGGATGAGAACGACCCCGGTGTATGGCGCTATGTGATGCAGCCCGATCTGTACAACGCACTGAACCAGGCGAAGGTGATTCGCGAGGCAGCTCTGCGCTCGGGTGTGAGTCAGGGTGTGATGAAGGCCTGCTGGGATGCAGCCGGTGAGGTGATCAAGGCTTGGGCAACCGAGGGTCACAGTGTGGCTCTGCCCGGACTGGGTAGCATGCGATTCGGCCTGCGCGCCAAGAGCGTGGCAAAGGTGGAGGATGTGAAGACTTCGCTGATCTCAACCCGCCGCATCATCTTCACTCCCACTCAGGATCTGAAGGACGAGCTGGCCAACACCGCCATTCAGATTACCTGCTACGACCGCAACGGTGACGTTGTGAAGCGTGTGACCTCTGCAGACGCAGGTACCGTTGAGGACAACGAGGGTGATGAGAACACCAACACCGAGAACGGTGGCAGCCAGAACAGCAGCAGCCAGAACGGCGGCGAGCAGGGTAGCCAGCAAGGTGAGCAAGGCAGCCAGCAGGGTGATCAGAACCAGCAGAGTGGCTATGCG
>Ga0247610_10005415_pt1 | contig 13443 bp, 11 predicted proteins | sample 174DNAGHGhighgp2_FD_193483 | JGI IMG/M metagenome (GOLD analysis project Ga0247610, IMG submission 193483) | Sheep rumen microbial communities from Palmerston North, Manawatu-Wanganui, New Zealand - 1742 DNA GHGhigh gp2 | ecosystem: Host-associated > Mammals > Digestive system > Stomach > Rumen...
AGACGCCGTACAGGACGCCGGCACGTCGACCTCCCCTGATGCGCAAGGTATCGCCCTTCGCCGACAGCTCGAAACCGTCGTCCACGAACTCTCCTGATGACAACCGAATCACCCTCCCTGACGGACGCTTGCTTTCCAGCGACACGGGAAGCTCAACGCCCGTTATGCGGCGCACATAGTCGCGCAGTTCGGCGGCGGCGTGCTTTTCGACTTCCGAACCAGCATTGGAGCACCAGATTGTGGCCTGCGGTGCTTCCCCTTTTTCGGCTATGACGAAATCAGCAGCGGCGGCCGCAGACGTTGCCAAGAAGGCAAGAGCCGTGTAAAGCGCAATGATTTTCATTTTGACATTCATCGGATGATGATTCTCGTTCCGTGTACGACGAGTTTCGCACGGAAGGTTATAGAGCCGTCTTGATTCATGACCTCTTCGATAGACTGGTCGCCGACGGAATAGGGCAGGCTCGCAAGGCGAATCTTGCCGCGCAACGACTCAGCTGCGGTCGCATTCACCGTGCAGATCGGGACAATCACCTTGCTACGCCCCGTCTGCACCGATGGAATGGACGATCCGTTTGGATCGACAATCGACACCTTGAGTTGCTCGTCCGCGAACGTGAACGGGGTGTCGATCAGCGTATTGTGCATGCCGTATCTGCCAAGGCCGGAATCCGAAAGCTCCGGCACGGTGATCTCTACGCCCATGTTGGCGCTGAAATCGACGTTGACGCCCTGGAACACCTCCGAGGAAAGCGGCACGAGCGTCGCCACGTTCACCCAGAGCCGGTTCTTGCCGGCTTCAGGCGTTGTCCCGCCGTCAGTCGCGAAGAACGGCGCCTCGCCGCCGAGCCTGAACCTTCCAGGATTCGCAGAATCGCCGCCGAAGAGGCGGAGGCAGCCGTTCCAGGTAATCCGTTCAAGCAGCGTAAAACCGCCGCCGGGGGCGACAATCGTTCCGTTTCCATTTACGAAAAGACCGCAGTTTAGGCGGTTGAGCGTAAGCCCACTGTATGGTTCGAGCTGCGAGTAGTGCTCCAGAGTGTGTCCGTTGTAGGTCCACGACTCCATGGGGCCGCCAAGCGCCTCGGCTGTGGAGAAGCTTATCTTGCCGCAGATTGACCATGTCGTGTAGGCAGAATGTGCGGAGTAGAACCGAATCCGTCCCGAGAAGTTGGGGTTTGCCGTAGGCAGTATGAATGTGACGGGCCTCCAGCGGTTGCCCGAATGCATGAAGTCAACCAAACCGCTGCCCTCGATTTCCGCAATCACCCCGAAACGCCTGTCCGCGCCTTCGCTGAAAATCAGAGGGTTTGTCGTGTCGGGGTTGTGCGTGATATGTCCGCTGAGGTTTTGCCCGTTGCCGGAAATGTGAACGTTGCTGAAAGCCCCCACGGTACGGAAGTCGGGGATGGCCACCGAGTCGCTGAGGACGAAGGTTCCGCCCCGCATGGCGAGGGTATGCCCGCCGAACGTGGCGCCGGCGTCGGCGAACCCATAAACTGCCTTGCCATCCACAAAATAGTCCTTGTCCGAAGTCGGAGCCAGGCCGTCCGACCAGAGGTTGCCGTGGGCGAAAGCGCCAGTGGTGCGGTCGCCGGAATCGGACGTGGCAAGTGTGACGACCTTGCCATGCTGCTTCAGGTACAATGTGCTGAGGCCATCGGCGGGATCCGTCTCGACGTAAAGGGAGAACGACGGGAAGGTTGCCGTTTCAAGCGCGAAGTCGGCGGCGTTCAGCGTCACGCCCGCCGGCGCTTTGAGGATGGGGAGCGCGGGAACCACGTTGCTGTCAGAATATGTGCCGGTCGAGTGCGGAGAGGAGAAAAGCACCCTGACCTTGCCGCTGGAATGTATGAAGGAATCCGTGACCTTCACCTGCGAGGCTGTCTTCGTCGTCTTGTCGTACACGACCTGGATGCAGGAGTTCGTCATCATCTCCAGCGTCCCGATGCTGACAACGCTGGCCGCCGTCTCGCCGCGCACGGCGCAGTTGTAGTTTAGCACGAGCCTTCCGGGGAAAGTTCCCGTGTCCGAGGCGAACTCGGTTCTGATGACAGACGACGGGGGATCGGACGTGTAGTCCCTGCGCCACTGGTGGCAGTGGATCGACCCGTAGTAGCCCGCGAGGCCGTCGTTCGTGAAGTGGCAGACGAAATGCTGCTGGTTCCAGCTGTCCCTGCCTGGGCCGACGCGCGAATAGAGCCAAAGCCCTGTTCCGGCCGCGCCGGTCATTGCCCCGGCGAACGTGATGTTCTTCTCGTGCTGATTCGCGTATATGCTGAACGGCGCGGTGTCTGGCGATGTCACTTCAACATTGCCAAGGACGGTTATCGGATTGCCGTACCAGTTGCAGAAAGTTCCGTTCGCGAAGACAATCCCGTCGTTGGCGAACGTCACCGTGGCATCGGCGGCGGTCGGGTAGCACGCCAGGAGACCTTCCGTTCCGCCGACTTCGCCGAGGCGCAGCGAATTACCGTTGAAGACGGCCGACGACGACATCGGCGGGCTCATGACGTGACCGTCTTTGACCACGTAGTCGTTGTCCGAAGACGGCACCCCGTAAACAGACCACGGGGCCGGATTGGTGAACGACGAGTTCTCGTACGTATCGTTGACCGTGAGGTAGGCCGTTGCGGCACTTGCCACCGTCGCGGCAAGCGCTGCGCAGATAGCGGTGAACATTTTTGCATTCATTTTCTTTTTCTCCTTTATTGTTTGGTGGTTGTTGTCAAAAAGTCTCGCCACGCACGTACCTCGGTCCAACTACGGCAGTCTGCGGAAAGTCGCCGGTGCGCAGATACGACAGGATGCATTCAGTCAAAGTCTTGCCGATTGCCGAGCCATCGTATTCCATGCGTGTCAACGGGCGCGAAAACACTGGGCCGTAGCCTGTGTTTGCCAAGGTGACGAGCCTGACGTCTTCGGGAATTCGGATCCCGGCTTCGTAGAAGGCAACAATCATCCCAGTCGTCAGATGGTCGTCGCTGGAGAAGATCAGTTCAGGAAGCCACTTCTTCCCCTTCAGCGCGCAATACGACCGGAAGCGCGATATCGCCCACTGCGCCAGTTCGTAGCCAGTGGCGAAATCCTGCGCCTTGGGAACGCGAACGGTTCTTACTTCAATGCCACAGGCCGCGAGAGGCTTCGCGACATCAAAACGGTCGAACACGGAAATCTGGGCCACGCTTTTCACGCCAGTCTCGCGGCAGTGGGCGACGAAGTCCCCAATGGCGATATTGTCGTCGCGGCGCACCAGCCCAACGCAGTTCGGCGGCTTCAGGTCCGTCAGACCAAGACGGACGAACGGAATTCCACGCCGAGAAAGCCAGCGCGCCACGCTCTCCTGCCCCTGTATCTGCACTACAAGGTCTGTCGGCTGCCGCAGGACAGTGTCCAAGAGGGCGAAGTCGCTGAACTTGCCTGGAGAGGTCTCGCCGACTGATGCCGACGAGACGAGATATCCTGCGGCGATAAGGCTGTCGCGAACTGTTACATGAACCATGTTGTCGAGAGGGTTGCCGCGTCCCGGCGGCACCACCACCAAAACGTGGCCTTTCCAGAGCCTGTCCCTGCGATCCAGAACCACGCAGCCAACGCGGGGGCGCGGACTTATCAAGCCTTCCTCGCGAACCAACGCCAGCGCCTGTTCGGCTATGCCCTTGCTCACGTCCAGCATCGGAGCCAGGTAGCGGACGGGCGGCAGAACATCGCCCGCCTTGTAATAGCCCGTCTCGATGGCCATGCGCAGGCCAGCTGCGATCTGCGCGGCAAGATCGCCCCTGCGCGAGCGGTCCAGCGCGAATGGAATCGCCTTGAATTCGCTTTTATCCCTCATAGATTGGCCGCAAATTATAGGACAATTGGGTCAGAATGTCAATCGCACGAATCAGCCACACTTATCCCGGAAAATCCGGGACAGATTATCCCTGATATCTGACAGAACCAATAAAATCAGGGGAAAACAGATTTTCAGGACGGAGAAAGAGCCGTGGAGACTTTTTGCCGGAAGCGGATTTCGCCGCCGCATGGAGTGCCTTTGCCCTGCCTCCACAGCGTGTGTCGGATAACGCGCCAACCTCGCTATCCCTTGCGCATAGGCGCGTCTCGCGTTGCGGATGCCGTCGTAGTTCCAGACAGCGTCAGGCACGTAATCGCCCGCGTCGAACGCCTTGTAGGCGCGTGATCGGTACGCTGGTGGAAACGGAGACGATCACCGTGGGTGAAGGCCAGAAGAACAGCCTTGCCTACACGCTCATCGAGTGACGATTCGTTCCCGGATTCGTTCCCATTCGTTCCCAAGCTTGGGAACGAATCTTGCCCCAAGCAAGCCCCAAAAGCCCGATTCGTTCCCAGAATTCCCAATTCGTTCCCACGGGTCTTGGGAACGAATCGGATGGACAAAACTAAAAGAGAGAGAGATTATTCTTCTTCTCTTCTTCTATCTTGCTCTTTCACGATTCGTTCCCAGAATTCCATCGTGAACACTCATTTGCCTTTCCCCGTTCATGTGTCCCCTTGTGAACTGTGAACATTGCGAACATTGAACTTTTTTCTCGCCATGCCGCACATCGTGCGGGGTCTGGAAGCACTATCCATTATGGAGGGGCTGACATGTGCCGCCCCTTTTTTCTTAAACCCACAAAACCGAAAAGGAGACAAGGACATGAAACTGACAAAGACCGACATCAAGCAGAAGTGCGCCGAGCTGGAAGTGCGTCGCGAAGCCCATCGTCGAGGCGGCGTAAAGGCGCACGGGGACCGTGACCGTGCACCCCCGGGGGTGGCGGCGCGAGACCACAGGGGCGGCGGCGCGCAACCGTAGGGTCGCCGGCGCGCAACCGTAGGGTCGCGACGGCGGGACCGTAGGGTCTTGCGCCAGAGTCCCCGGGGCCGCAGGCGCGGGACCCCGGGGGTGGCGCGAACCAGATGCCGGCGCGACGGTGATGCCACGCCCCACCACTTGCGGCGCGGCCGGAGTCCGCGCTACCATACCGCAGACGCATGGAACGCGCGTCCCTGCAGGATTTTATGGAACCCTTACGATGATGTGTGATAAGTGGAACTTGTCGCGATATTTAATAGGGGGGATTAGATTTATCCTAAATGCGGACGGGCCACGGTTTGTTTTTCTCTTCAGCGTTTGCGCGCCTTGTCAAAACCGATGTAGTAAGTCAAATCCTCAATTTTTCCGTCAAGCAGTTCGGCATATCGGAAAAGCGCCTGTGAAGGTGCCGGGTCAATCTGAAGCATACTCGCCTTTGACCAGCAGTTGAGCGAAAGGGCGTAAATCAACCGCACCGCGCCCGGTTCGCCGCCGCCAACGACATCCAGACCATGCCGCCAACCGAACACGTGCGCCTGAAGCACCTTGAAATTTCTGTCAAACACGAAGAAGCAAGGGTAATTCTCTTCCGGCGTGTAGAAGTTCACGTAGAGCTTTTCGCCGTCCGTCGCCATGTTCTGAACCCCCGCCGTCACATCATAGCCATGATCTACGATGAACGGTTCGCTGAGAGGCTGAAGCGTCTCCGCATCGAACTTACCAAAATAGTTCCCTCGAAGCGGCATGGGGCTGTACGCCGGGCCAAGCCCGACATACAGCACACCGCCGATGCATGTGATGCCGTCAGCGGGACGTGTGAACTCGGTCGAGGCGATGCGCTTGAGATTCTCGTCCCATACGTCGATGCGCCCACGCTTCGGTACGTCCTTCGGAACGCAGACGGCCGTATAGAGCTTGCCGTTCCAGAAGCAGATGTCACCTTGATGCTTGCCGGCCGAAACATGCATCAGCATCCGTCCGTACCAATCAAACTTGTAAATCCCGTCATGGAGCGTGCCGTAGATTGCGTTGGAAGCCACGCACATGCCCTGAAGATGTCCACTCCCCTTCGCCAACGCACCAGGACGCGTGAGAATCGGCTCCCAGCAAGGCGGAATTGGAGGCGCAATAAGCGCACCCGCAATCAAAGCCGCAAAAAGCATATCCGTCAAGCCTCCGACTTGATCACCGCGCCAACCTGATCGATCGCCTCAAGGTTTTTCTTCTCTTTCTCCGGTATTGTCATAAACCATGGAGCCATCAGAAAGCCCTTCAGACGTTCCGGCGAACAGACCTTGCGGCAATGCTTCACCGTGCCGGCGAAGTTTACGTCGCACGTCCAGTTGGATCCGCACGGAATCTGGTCGAATCCCGCCTTGTCAAGTTCCTCGTAGGTCTGTACCATCATAACGCTGCGCCCCGTCTTGGTTCTAGCCTTCAGAACTTCCATGTCAAAGCTGTCCGCATAGTAGAAGTTGCTCTGCAGAACGCTTCTGGGCATGCGCTTGTAGAATATGTCGTGGTAGTGCCATGCGTAGTCGCTCCATATCCATGGGCGCATGCCCGCCTTCTCCGTCTCCTTCACAAACCACAGGAAGTCGTGCCACCACAAATCGCCCTGCCGCGCCACGCTGTACCGATACTTGCCCTGCAACTCGGTAAACTCCTCATCGAAACCAAGGTGCAGAAAGCGCGGATGGTCGAATATCTCCGCCACATCGCGGATGAGGTCGGAGCAGACGCGGTAGTACGGCTCCGTCGCGATCATGCGGTGGTATTCGCCAAGCCAAACGTCGTGGGACGCGGAGAAGTTCATCTTCGGGATCGGCTCCAGCCCCATCGCGCGGAGACGCGCCAGCTCCTTGCGGAAGCGGTCTATCTCCCAGCTGCCCTTCACCGCGATTTCAGGATGGCTCGGATACTTGATGGCCTCACCAAGGTCGATGACCACCATGTTCATGCCAACCTCAACCATGCGCCCCGTCAACGTCCGCCAGACCTTCTCGTCAAACTGAACATGGTCAAGCGCCATATAGTCGTCCCACATGTTCGAGCCCATGTGAAAGAGCGCCGCCCAGATGAAATCCTTCCGTGCCTTATCCATAATTGCCGTTCCTTAATGATTTCGCCTTACCGGAAGATGAGCTTGGTGCCGGGATGGTACTTCAGATAAACTTCGTGCTTGACATGATCATAATGGATATGCCATGCCTGGTTCTGAATGTTGCTGCCCTTGAACTCGCCGACAAAGTCACTGTTGTCGAGGACCGTGCCAAGGATCGTATAAATCTGCTTGCGGTCCAAGGACGCCTCATCGTTGAGATTGAGCGTAAGACCGCTGATGTCCTGATTCTCGTTTACGCACAGCTTGTCGCCCGCGTCAATCTCAAGCGTACAGTCGTCAAACGTGCAGCGATTCCAGAAGTTAAGGGTTCCGGGCTTGCCAGCACCGAACCCTGGCGCGACCGCGCCCGTGACGGTGAGGTTGCTGCACCGCTTCACAACGCCGTCGCCCTCAACGCGGGCAAGCGTCTGGGCATAGGTATTGATGTCGGCATAGCCGCCATCGTGCGTAATGAGCCTGGCGGTTGGCAAGTAGTTGTTGGCATTGCCCCACACGAGTTCCCCGCGATGCACCTCTATCGGACCGGTGAATGTGTTTTCCGTCGTGATAAGAGCCAGTTTCGCACTTCCCCACTTATGGAGTCCACCATCCTGCGCAGCACCGGATGTGAACGGATGGCGCGTCCAGATTTCCACATCGTTTGAGATGACGGCGCCACCCTCCTTCACCACGCAAAGAATGTTCGTGTACCACTCAGGCGAATCGCCGAGGAACCACCGCGTGGCCGTCTGCGGCGCCAGCACGCCGCCGTCGAACTCGAGCCGGGCTCGTCCGTTCAATTTTCCATCTGCGATATTCATGTAGAACTCGTTAAAGATGAGCGTGCCGCCCGTCTGCAGACGCGTAACGGCGCAGTCGGGATTCATCTGCCGCAGAGCTGGGCAGTATTTGTTGACTATAAAAGTGCCCGTCCGGCTTACGGTTGTGGTGGCGGCTCCGTCATGGCCTGTCACGAAGACTTGCTGGCGCGACAAATCCAGAACGCCGCCCAAAACGTTCAGGTTGCCGCCATCCACAATGGTGTAGTTGTTGGTCATCACGCGCACAAGGCCGTTTGTCACGTTCAGCGTTGCGCTCATCACGGAGAAGACGCCGTCATCACCCGTGTGTCCGATGCTATCAAGCGTATCGGTGATCTCCGTCACGCCTTCGCCGCCGATCGTGAGGTCGTGCGTCTTTACGATGAGCCGCCCGATGCTATTCGTGCGTCCAGCTGGCGGCAGCAGCGACAATTCGCCAGTCCACGGCGAATCTGTGTTCAACGTTCCGTTTCTGCGGCTGCCCGGCGCATTGCCCGAAATCGTTCCAGCGACATCGAGAGAGCAAGCTGACGCGGCCAGAACCACCACAGCGTTGGATTGTATGAGAATGTTGCGGTTGGGATCGAGGCGCGTGTCGTGGCCTTCCGCGAGAAGCCTTCCGTACCTCGAATCAAAGATGATGCCGTCCATCGGAGCGTCAGGCACGGCACCGAAGTTGCGGTCCCCGTTGACAATAAGCAGACAACCCATTTCAGTGCAGCGCACAGGTCCGTTGAACTTGTTCTCGGGGAGTCCGGTGTTGCCGGCGTAGAAATACACCATCTTGGTTGTGTCGACGAAGATGCCGCCGTCAGTGCCGGTGTCCGAGACAATTTCGGTGCGGATGTAGATGTTGTCGTCCCCTGCAATGTGCATGCCGCCTGGACCGAGCCTGATCTGCGTCTTGCTGAGCCGGTCGAACTGCCGCCCGCTCGCTCCGGGGAATCCTTCAAATGTGCCACCGTCAAAATAGAGCATGCTGTACCTTGTTGTGTCAATGTTGTACTGCTGCAACACATGGTCGAGCTGAAACACGCCGCCCGTCGCAACATTGATGCGGTAGATTCCGGCATTTGCGGCATTCTGGGATGGACTCGGCACAAACTCATAGACGGAAAGAGTTCCCCCATCCCGCACGTTGATCGTGGCTCCGCCAGCCAGCTCGCTGCCGCCGTTCCATCCGTTGTGGAAGCGCTTGCCGGAAGATGTCGCAAGCGTTGCGTTCTCGATGTTCAGCAGATTGATGTTGTTCTCGCATGGCGAAGCCGCAAGCACCGTAACGCCGTTCTTAAGCGTCAGCGATGCGGACGACGCCTGGGAAATCGTGACGTTGCCGCTGCCGGAAGCTTGGAGCGTAAGCGTATGAGCGCCGCCCAGCGACCAGTCGCCGGAGGCGATTCTTACTCCGCTCGCCGTAACGTCCGCCCCCAATGCAATGTCCTTGACGGACACTCCGTCCGGGAAAGAGGCGATGTTGCCGTCCACCCATACGCCCTTGTCCCAGTTTGCGTCCGTCTTGTTCCAGACGCCGGAAGCCGATCCTGTCCACGTATAGACCTCGGCATTCGCAGTGGTCACAAGGGCAACGCAATATGTCGCCGCCGCCGCAAGTGCGGCGACCGTTTTCTGTTTGATGTTCATTTTTGTTTCTCCATTTTTGCTTTCAGGTTGATTGGTGGAAGATGGTTGCTGGTTGTCTGCCGTCCGCTGTCGGTTGTCGGGTTCAGTGGAAGGGACAGAAGCGACGTCAGGGACATAAGGGACGTCGGAGGACGCGACGGAGCGCTTCCCTCCCGTTTCAGACGCGACAGGCGCATCATTCATGGCGGATGAATCCGGCGCATTGGGGTCATCGCGCCCTACCGCCTCTTCGCTGCCGTCATCTTTGGCGATTGCCGAATTCACCGCAACCGTTGCGGCAAGCACGAATCCGGCCATCAGCACGAGCGAGGCGGCAATCAGCGCCCAGCGCGGCAACGAAAAGCGCCGCCAGCTGCGCCGCACCATCTGTCGTGCGCGGACAGATTCCGCAAGCCTATCGGCGAAGCCATCCGGCAGATGGAGTTCGGCACAGGCCATGTTGATCCCCTTGAAAAGCGCCACATGCTCAGCCCGTCGCGTCTCGAAATAGGTGCGACACGCCTCGCAATGCTCCAGATGCCGCTTCACACGGCGTTCAGGATTGCCGTGAATGGATTCGTCAAGTGCGTCCTCTATCAGATCTCTGTATTCCTGACAGTTCATTTCTTCCCTCCCCCCTTATCCTTAAATAGTGCAGAAAGCATCCTTTCAAGCTCTATCCGCGCCTGATGAAGACGCCATTTCACCGTGCCGATAGGCACGGCCATCAGTTCAGCCATCTCCTGAAGCGTCTTGTCCTCGAAATATCGCAGCACAACCGTCTCCCGGAACGGCGGCGAAAGCCTCTCGACCGCATCGCGGATCATTGCGGCATCCGCATCGGCAAGGCGCGTTGGAAGCGAACCGGCGCATTCCGTCTCCAACGTATCGGCAACGAAAGTTTCGTCCTCTGGCACAAACGCCTTAAGCTTGCGCATATCCATGCGGAAGTTGTTCAGCAGAATTGCATAGAGCCAGTTCCAGAACGGCAGGCTCGGATTGTACTGGCCAATCCGCTCGATTGCGCGCTCAAACGTACGGAACACGAGATCCTCCGCCGAATTACTGTCCTGACAAAGCAGGACGGCAGCGCCATACAGCCTGTCGCCATATTCGGCAACAAGCAATCTGGAGCCAATCTCCGCATCAAGCGGAATCTGTTCCCAAGGATCCAACTCAATCGTCCCTTTAAAGGCTATATGCAGCAAGAGACGAAAAGGTTTGGGGAAAAAACTGAGGCTACCAGCTTCTGCGCACTGGGATGGATGCAGAGTTCATCGCTTCCTTGATCTGGGCAATGGTGTAGTCGCCTGTGTGTATCATGCCTGCGACAATTGCAGCGTCCGCTTTCGCCTCGCGGAAAACGGTGACTACATGTTCTGGAGTGCCCGCGCCGCCGGAAGCGACAACCGGCACGTTCACGGCCTCTGCGATAAGCCGCGTAATCTCCAGTTCAAATCCGGCGCGGGTGCCATCGGCATCAACGGAATTCACAACGATTTCGCCTGCTCCCAGCTCTGCGGCGCGCCTTGCCCATTCCACCGCATCCATGCCGGTGAACTCACGGAAACCGCGCGTGGTGATCTCATAGCCGCTTGGGCATTTTGGGCTTTTCACGGGATCCATTCCAAGCACAACGCACTGCCGCCCAAAAGCCCTGGCGCCATCCGCAATGATGTGAGGATGGCGCACGGCAAGCGAGTTTACCGAAACCTTCTCGGCGCCGGCAAGGATTACGCGTTCCATATCGGCAAGCGAAGATATGCCGCCTCCGACCGCAAACGGAATCCGAACGGAACGCGCGACAGACTCAACCATGCCTATGTCAATCGGGCGGCGCTCCGCAGATGCGGTGATGTCGTAGAACACCAGCTCATCGGCTCCACCTTCGGAATAGCGCACCGCCATTTCCACAGGATCGCCAAGATCGATGTTGTGCTTGAACTTCACGCCCTTGGTGACGCGACCATCGCGCACGTCCAAACATGGTATCACGCGCTTCGTCAACATGTGAAAACCTTAAACTGCCGCCACGTCTTTCTGTTGGTGGGCGCGAAGGGACTTGAACCCCCACTCCGTGCGGAACTGGAACCTAAATCCAGCGTGTCTGCCATTCCACCACGCGCCCTGAAAAAAGGAAGCCGACGGATCCCAAAGAGGAGATTCGCCGGCCCTCAGCAAGAGGCTTACGCCCCCTTACTTCGCTTCCTCGGCCTTGGCCTCTTCAGCCTTCGCTTCAGCCGCCGGAGCTTCGGCCTTGATCTCCTCGACGCAGACCCACTGCAGCAGGACCATCTTAGCCGCATCGCCCTTGCGGGTGAACAGCTTGAGGATGCGCGTGTAGCCGCCATTCCGCCCCTGAAGGGCGGGAACGATCTTGTCGAAAAGCTTCTTCACCGCCTTCGGCTGGGTAAGGCGCGAAGCAACCAGGCGGCGAGCGGCGAGGTCGCCCTTGCGGGCAATCGTTACGAGCTTCTCCGCGAGCTTGCGGGCTTCCTTGGCCTTGGGCAGTGTTGTCTTAATCGTCTCTGCGAGGATCAGGTTGGAAACCATGTTCCTCATCATAAGGTCGCGATGTTCCTTTGAGCGACCGAACTTCTTTACAACTCTCTGGTGACGCATTGTCGGTGTCTCCTGAAATTATTTCTTTGATTCAAGCAGATCGGCATCGAACTTGAATCCGAGGCAGAGGCCAAGCTCTTTGAGCTTGTCCTTGATCTCGGTAAGCGATTTCTTGCCGAAGTTGCGGTACTTGAGCATATCCGCCTCCGTCTTGGAGACAAGTTCGCCCACCGTACCAATGTTGGCATTGTTGAGGCAGTTTGCCGCACGAACCGAAAGCTCGATTTCCGTGACGGACATGTTGAGCAGCTTGCGCAGACGCTCGCGCTCATCGGCATCCTTGTTGCCGCCATCCTCAAACTCAAGAATCTCCTCCTGCGCATAGTCAACGAACACGTCGAGATGGCGGCGAAGAACGGCAGCTGCCGTCTTCAGCGCATCGTCAGGCGTAACACGTCCGTCTGTCCATATGTCAAGAATGAGCTTTTCGTAGTCTGTGCGCTGTCCAACACGGGTATTCTCCACAAGGAAGTTTACGCGCGTTACAGGAGAGAATATGGAGTCTATCGCAATGCGACCGATCTCCTGCTCCAGCGGCTTGTTGGCATCAGCAAGACAGAAGCCACGTCCTATCTTCAGTTCACATTCAAGTTCAAGAGAGCCATCGGACTCAAGCGTACAGATAACCTGGCGCGGATTGAGCACTTCTATTGAGCTTGATTCAGCGAAATCACCGGCATAGACCGTACATGGCCCTTTCTTCTTAAGCGAAATCGACCTCACATCTCGCGAAAACGACTTCAGCAGGACACGCTTGAGGTTGAGGATGATGTCGGTAACATCCTCTGCGCACCCTTTGATCGTGGAGAACTCGTGATGAACGCCGGAGATCTTTACGCTGGATATGGCACACCCCTCAATGGACGAGAGGAGCACTCGGCGCAACGAATTCCCGATTGTGCGAGCATAGCCAATTTCAAACGGCTCTGCTACAAAACGGGCATACGTGTTGGTCGTATTGCCATTTTCCTTCTTTATCTCACTCGGCATTTCAAAACGGCTCAAACGGATCGGCATAGGAAACCCCCTTTGAGAAAACTAACAAAACAGTTAAACAGATTATCAGCGGCTGTAAAGTTCGACGATAAGCTGCATTTCAACGTTCTCGGGAATCTCTTCGCGACCAGGAACGCTCTGGAGCGTGCCCTGCATCTTCGCATCATCCCAAGCCAGCCAGCCAACGACCGGAGACTTGTGACCCTTAAGAGACTCCACAACGGAAACCATGTTGCGATCCTTCTCGCGCACAGAAACCGTATCACCAGGACGGACGATTGCGCTCGGAATGTTGCAGACCTCGCCATTCACCGTAACATGGCGGTGAGAGACGAGCTGACGTGCACCTGCGCGCGTCGGCGCCAGACCAAGACGATAGGCGATATTGTCAAGGCGGCATTCGCACAAGGCGAGCATGATGTCACCCGTAACGCCCTGCTTTGCCTTCGCCCGCTCAA
>Ga0247610_10005416_pt1 | contig 13439 bp, 16 predicted proteins | sample 174DNAGHGhighgp2_FD_193483 | JGI IMG/M metagenome (GOLD analysis project Ga0247610, IMG submission 193483) | Sheep rumen microbial communities from Palmerston North, Manawatu-Wanganui, New Zealand - 1742 DNA GHGhigh gp2 | ecosystem: Host-associated > Mammals > Digestive system > Stomach > Rumen...
GCCTGCTTAACCTTCCAAATGGTCGTGGTGTTGGGACTTGAACCCATATCTTGCCCTTATAAGGGACCTGCTCTAACCGATTGAGCTACACCACATTATTAGCATTATTCAGTTGTCAATGTTCTAAATGGTGCCGAGGGTAGGACTTGAACCTACAACACGAGGAACTTCAATCCCCTGCTCTACCATTGGAGCTACCTCGGCTTGTGCAGTAAGCACCTTCTTTGGAAATTATACGTATTTTATTCATGTGTACTACTGGTACTTACTGCATATTTAATTTTCAACAAGTAGCTTTTTGAGGCTGAACTACTGAACCTATACAACTAAAAGGAGCTGTTACTTTCTTTTGGATTGTAACAGCTCTTTTTTTAATCTATTCAGTTGTGCCTAAAGCATCAACTCTTATAAGCTGTTACACCCATGTCTCCTAAAAACGCACTGCCAAATATAGGTCGTTCTGGAGCGAGTGACCAATTATTTACTCTATGCAATTGTTTCATGGATTGTAATAGCATTATAATTATTCCTTTTTTCTTATTATAACATAAAATATAAACCTTGTCAATAGTTTTATTTTATATGTTACAAAATGTAATATTTTTATGGTAGCCCCGACTGGACTTGAACCAGTAACCTATCGGTTATCGACCGATTGCTCTGCCATTAAGCTACGAGGCTATATGGTGGGCAGGGTAGGAATCGAACCTACGGTGTTTACCCTGTGGGTGCGTGATTTACAGTCACGTGCGTTCGCCAACTACGCATACCTACCCATGTATTTATATTGGAGGGTGGTATAGGATTTGCACCTATGATGCGTGGGTTGCAGCCACGAGCCTTAGTCTACTTGGCGAACCACCCATATGGAGCCGAGGAGAGGACTTGAACCTCCAACAAACTGATTACAGGTCAGTTGCTCTACCATTTGAGCTACCTCGGCATGCCGGGCATTCGTGATTATAGTGACGAAATCCGTTAACGCTCACTTAGTAGGGGTCCTTCGTTTTACGCATGTCGCAACCTACTTGATTTTCTGTACAGTCTTGGTTACGGTAGTTGTAGTGGTAGCGTTGCTTTTCGTATCGGTCAATCACCGCCCTTCTTCTGAGGGTGCCCTGCCACAACTCTGTACAGACCGTTGTGCACATTATTAAACTTATTTCAATTATATGCTCTAATATAAAATATAAACAATTATATTTGTTTCATATTTCATATTGTTACTATATCATAAAATATAAAACTTGTCAAGTGTTATTATAAACCATATTCTTTAAGAAACTCTTGAGAGTCTTCCAGAGTATATTCCATGCCATTATTACGTATTTTCTTATAGAGAAAATAACCTTCTGGTGGATTTTCTTCAAGTTCTTGAATGAATCTATCAGCATTTTCTATTTGATAATCATGCTCTATAATTTCTTTATTAAGATAAAATGATTTAAGGTCTTTAATAACTTGAGCTTTTCTATCTTGTTTTATTTGGTCATATTCATCAACTCGCCAACCAAAGTTAAATTCTAACCAATCTGCAACAATATGTCTGTGACAAAAATCTCCCGGTTTTTCATAGCAAAGAAGTATTACATTCTCACCAAAATTTTCAAGTGCTCTTCTTACAGCTTCTTTATCAAGCGTTTCTAGATGTTGAAGAAATATAGATGTATATTGCATATCATCTATTTTACCTTTCTTCCAATCATTAAACATTTCCCAACGAGGTGCTAACCCTTTGTATTGAACCCCTTTATAAAAATTTGGGGCTTTACCAGCAATAGACACAGGTATTAATCCTGCATTTTCATAAGTTTTTAACTTAGCAAAATAACCTGTATAAATCATAATTAACTCCCTTCTTTATTAAAATAAACTATAGTAAGCGCATTTTCCTTTACATCTATCTCTTCATCTTCTAATATCTGCTTGGGTATAAGGTCTTGGTTAAATTTATCTGTTATTACATGCCAGCCGTTAGGCGAATTAAGTACATATAAATGCCCTACCTCCTCTGGATATAGAGATTGTAGTACATTACTTACTTTATCTATATCTTGAGTGTCTATATCAAAAAGCAACTTTTTACTTTGGTGAACACTTAATTCTTTCTTAGAGGTTAAAGAGTTCATTACATTAAATATATTTTTAGTTGAAATTGTATTTTTTCTAATTAAGCTCTTTAGTAAGTCAGAACCATAATCAGCTAAATTTATTGCCATAGACTGTGTAGATTTACGGTCTAATGTCATATATAATCTTGCACCTGTTATATCACAAAGATATTTCATTTCTTCTATATATTTATCATATTGCTCTAATGAACTTATTAGCCAAGACCGCAAAAGAAATGAACCTTTATGATGTTTCATAAAAATACTTTCTGGATTGTCTTTTTTGCGAATCATAATATCAAATTTATAAAATTCGTTATTAAAACATTCTTCGTTTAAATTAGCTTCCAGAAATTCCCTTATTTGTTTAGTATTATTTACCATAGTGTTCTTAATCGCCCTTCTTTTAAAGCCTTTTGTATTTGCTCCCAATTTTGAAGCTCTTCATTGTTCATTATAGTAAATTCACTCATTGCTTTAGAAACATAATTACTATCTGAACAACTAGCTTTAAAAGTTGTATTTACATCTCTTTTTGTTGCCATATTAAATCCTTTCATGTTCAACATTGTCTATTATATCAAAAAGATATTATCTTGTCAAGACTTAAACAATATAATACTGGTCATCTATAGGATTATAATATGTCATAGGAAGTATTTCATTTTCTAGCACAACAACCAGAGTATATTGATTAATATTATAATCAAAAGTGATACATTGTACTTCTACTTTATGATATTGTTCAGATAATTTATTTAGTTGGTCTTCTATTTCTGATGTAAATCGACCTTTTATTAATTTAAACTTTGCCATTCCATTACTCTCTCCAAATTTAGGATAATACTACCTATAAAAAAGATTATAGGTAGTTTCCACTATTATCCGCAGGACTCCTTAATGGTATTGCTGAGTCGAACAGCTATCTACATAAGAGATTTAAATGTATTTTTCTGCACTTAGCTACATTAAATCTTGTGGATTATGTGACTGTGAATGGGATATGAGCCCAAACTATGCACCGTTGCATCTTCACATTAAGGTGCTGATTTTCAGTATCAACAGGACTGACCAGTTGTATGTCCCCAACTGGAGGGTCGTAATTTACCCCCATTAAAGAGGTTTTTAGAGGAGAACTCCAAACAAGGAGAGTACCAAATCCAACGATTAGCCTAAACCATCATTACCTTTTAATTTTTCTATGAAATTTTCAAATTTTCGGACAATTTCACTTTTAGCTTTCGCATAAGTGGAATAATCTGAATGAGTCCATTTATTAATGAATTTATCTACGTCTGCGTGATAACTTTCTTGACAAGTGTCACCAGATTTATACCATTCTAAAGATTTTAGTATTTTACAAAAATCTTTTAATAGTTCTTCCATTAAGCTGTCTTCTAATTCACCTTCATAGGTGTCTTGGATAGTATAACACAAGTAATTATAATGACCACCAGACATCTTAATCTCCTTAATAAATTTGCTCTTTTCCTTACATTATTATTCTATCATAAATCCAATACCTTGTCAAGTATTTAAATTCATTATATTTTTCAATATGGATAAAAAAGTGTTCAAGTGCCCTAATTGTGGGGATAAATGGGAATATAATTTCATAGTAGACCACGGCAGTGGTAAATGTATAGTTACAGAAAATTATACATTTATTGAAGAAGGTCAAAATTGTATTTGTTATAAATGTCATACTCCTTATAATATGCAGATAACAAGCCCATCTGATATTAAGATGGACGATTTCATATATAATGTGTGGAGACATTGTAAAATGTAAGAGAGTCCATAAAAGGACTCTCTAGTTCTACACAATTTTTAAATGATTTAAAATAGCGTCTGTACGTTCATGGTCATGCCCTTCTAATATGATAGGGTGTATATTACGCTCTGTTAAATAATTATATAATGCATTAGCTATTTTATCTGATTCTTCAACAGTTTGATACCTACCTTTATCTTCAAAAGGTTTATTTCTAAATAAGAAATAATTCACTATAGTATGACCATCTTCTAATATCATACAGTTATAATCAACAGAGGGTTGGTATAAATTATCCATTTTATTTAAATACCAATTATAAAAAGAATTTTGTATTACAGGTGAGTCTGATATAGCAAATTCGACTTTCCCTAGCAACCGGGATTGCTGTTTTATTTCTTGACCCATTAAAAAATATTGGTCATACTTATTAGGGTAAATACCGTCCCAAGCCCATTGCTTAATTATTTCTGGACACATTTCTACTGTATGCCCAAGTAGTTTTAATGTATTAAATAAATCTGCCATTAAAGAACTTTTTCCAGCAGAGCTGGAACCAAATAAATTAATTAAAACTGTCAATTTATAACCCTCTCTATAATATCTATACGTCCCATTCTTGAACGCTTGTTGTTTCAGCAATTCTTTGATTTTTACTGTTATATAAGTGATGACCTGTGCATGAATAAATGTAAGTAAATTCTTCACCTTTACTGTTTTTTACTTTAGCTCTATAACGAATAATAGAAGGGTCTCCCACATCTTCTACCTCAATTACAGTATATGTTTTGCCTTGAAATTTAATTTTATGAGCCATTATAATCCCCTTCCTAAAACCATGCCAACTAAATAAGTAAGTGTCATAATTATTATAAATATTGCTGTATCTTTGTCGAGTAAATTGTGAGAAACGTGCTGAATCATAATAGCGTGTATTTTTTGATTTGGATTAGGTGTTTCTATTTCGCAATGTGTCATAAGAAAATCTACAGAAACTTCGGCATTATAACTGGTTACACCTTTAACACAATTAATTACAACCTTTTTAGTTAAAAAATTAAAATCTATTACTTTAATGAGAGTATATACTTCCATATCACGTTTTTGGTTATGCGTAATATCATACACGATACCTTTCTTAACTACAGCTCCATACGAATCAGTAGTTATAATACTTTCTTTACTAATTTGGCTTAACTGACATTTCATATTTCATACTTCCTCACTTATTCTACAATATATTTCATAACTTGTCAAGTGTTAGGTATTTAAAAGCTCTGTATCTTCACTTTTTATACCTAAAATTTCTAATATAGTGTTTATTCTTTCTTTTACAGGCACCTTTAAATGATGATATTCATACCCATTTTCGTCCATAAATTGCAAAAGTTGCTTTCTAACTTCTTCAGATTCCTCTTCAGTTTGAAACCTTCCTTTAGGATTATATTTGAATTTTCTATCAATAAAGATATTACATACTTTTACCCCTTCTTCTTCAGCAAATTTATAAAATTCTTTAGCTGGAACGATTAAAGTATCAGAGCCCCAATAGAATTTTTGGTAAAAAGAAGTCAATAATACAGGCGAGTCAGCAATTATATAGTCCACTTTATTAAATAAACGGCTTTGATTTTCTGTTTCCATGCCAAAAATATAGTATTGACCAAATTTATTTACTTTTCTTCCTGTATAAGTCCACGTTTTAACGAACTCATTTACAAATTCTACTTCAAAACCCCTAACTTTTAATTCTGCAAATAATTGTGTGCCAAGTGTACTTTTTCCACTTCCCGGTTGACCTAAGAAATTAATTAAAACTGTACTCATTCACTACTTCTCCACTCTCTTCTTTGATGAAATCCTGCAATTTGGTTAATCTTTCTTTATAATGGTTGTTAGAAATAGCTGTATTCACGCACCCACCCACACTTAAAATATAGCATTTTTTCTTTGCTCGGGTTATGGCAGTATAAACTATCTTTCTAACTAATAAAATATTACTAATTTCATTGTCCAAAACTACAAAAACACAGTCATATTCTGAACCTTGGCTGGCATGAACTGTAGATGCATATGATAATGTTAGTTCATTAGCACTAAATTTATCATATGTAACCATTCTGTCGCCAAAATCAACTATCATGAGGTCCTTGCCTTCTAAATTATGAAAATCTTCAGCTTTTTGAATACTTTGAACAACCCCTGTTTCACCATTAAATACATCTAAATCGTAATTATTAATGGTATGTCGAACCTTATCACCAACTTTAAACGGAAAAATATCTTCTTCATCTGAAGAATAATCAATTTGACCACCTAAAGAGGCTCTTAACTCTTTATTTAGGTTATTAACCCCTAAATCTCCCTGCTTATAAGCACATATAAGTTGTACATTAAGCAAACCATACTTTTCTACTGCTTTAGAATAAGCATTTTTGAGCATTTTTATAGCTTGTGGACGTTGAGTTTTCTGGCATGCTGTACAAACAAGGTCATGTGTATGCAAGTCCTGTGGTATCATTTGCCCATCATTAACCATATTACTATATTTAATGATATTACTGTCTTCTGCTTGACGTGTTATATCTCTTAAATAACAAATATTGAACTTTCCAGAGAGGATTATGTCTTCCAAGAGGTTTCCAGCTTGTACTGAAGGTAACTGGTGAGTATCACCAACTAAAATAATACGTGTATCTGATTTTACAACATCTAAAACCTTTTCAAATAAACGTACATCAACCATAGATGCTTCATCAATAAGAATTAAAGCATTTCTAGGAACTACAACTTCATCATAAGAAGATAATGTAGAATCTTTAATCTTCAAAAATCTATGTATAGTTTGTGCTTGATAACCAGTGCATTCTGCCAATCTTTTAGCAGCTTTAGCAGTTGGTGCTATAAGATTAATATTATATCTATGCCTTGACAAGATATTCAAAATAGCTTTAGAAATAGTTGATTTTCCACACCCAGCAAGTGATGTAATGATACTAAATTGATGTGTAAGACAAGAATATATAGCTTTAACTTGGTCATCATTCAATACAAAAGGGAAATTATGTATTTCTTCTTTAATAATGTTCTCTTCAAATTTATTAGGTATTTCGTGATTTAATGATGATAAACTTTGCGCAATATTTTTTTCCGCATTCCAAAAAGCAGATAAATAAACATTATCCTCGTCACGATAAATTTCACCGTTTTTCTCTAAATTAGTAATGGCATAGCGATAAAGCTGATTATTTTGTATTCCGAGAGTCTTTAAGAATACACGCTTCAATTGCATATCTGCACAACCTGTGGAACCTTGTAAAACAGACTCACGATTAAGTACATACAAGAGACCAAATTTTAATCTATTATCATCATCTACTTTTATTCCAGCTTTCATTGCAATTTCATCAACTTGGTTAAAAGTTAGAGCTTCTGATAGCACAAGTAGTTGGTATGGATTCTCTTGAAGCATTTTTACAGCTTTATCGCCAAATTCTTTATAAAGTTGCATAGTTAACGCAAACTTGTTTAAACCTATTTTTGCACAATACTGAAGCAATTCTTCCATTTGAAAATAAGCAGAAACAGATTCTTTAACAACATTATAAGTTTTTTCACCAATACCGTTAATTTCTTTTAATTTTTCTGTATGATGAAGAACTATATCAATACTGTCTGATTTAAATCTATCATATATTTTTTGTGCAAGGGCTTTATGTATACCATTTATGGACGACTTGGTAAGGAAATTAATTATAGCTTCTTTAGAAGAATTGTCTTCTATTAAAGTAAAATGTTGAAGTTGAAACTGTTTTCCATACTTGGGGTGTTCAACTTCTTCTACAACTAAATTAACTTTACCACCTTCGTATATACCCTCAAAATTACCTGCTACAGTAGTTTCTAAACCGCTTTTTAATGGTCCTTTTTGATTTGGTGGAGTATATTGCATAGCAAATACGCCCCAATGTGTTTGGTTATTATAAAATATTATTTTCTTAACTTTTGCATTTTCAATAGTAATAGGCATTTGACTCTCTTTCTATAACTTCCTACTAACTCTAAGAGTAGTATATCATGAAAGAATTATCTTGTCAAGAAATTATTTATAATAGCCTTTGGTCTCCTTACCGTATGTACCCACAAGCACGCCAGAAACGTGTGCATGCAATGCTACCATGCATATAAATTTTAAAACTTTCTGTTGTTATAGCTCCAACAGATGCCATTTCGTATGAAGCTGTTGTATTAGCACACATAGGGGTTACAGATATGTTTATATTTGTATCTATAAACTTCTTATGAAAATAAATACTTACAGGACCTGTACCAGTTTCTACCTTGCTATAACCACCTTGTTCGCACCACCCATCACTATATACACGGTACCATTCCGTTCCATTCGTCCAAGATTTAACCAAATAATAAGGCATTTGTTCTACAGCTCTATTAGCATTTATAATATTAGCATGCTGTAATGTGTCCCCTACAAAGAAATATAGGTGTCCGGGATTAGAAGCAATTAAAAAAGTAGCTTCTTCTACTGTTGATGTATTATATTCAACTTGTATAACATCAAATCTATTAACCCAAATATTTAATATTAGATAATCTCCAGATGAAGCAGATGACATACTGGCATGTTGCAAGGTGTCTAAATTATATAAATGAATAAATTTATTTTCTTCATAAGGAGCTTTAATCTGTAACCAACCATTATAAGAGGCTGTAACTTTAGCACCACTTCCTTGTTCTGTTACTTGTGTTGTTACATCAATTTTATTTTGAGTAAATTTACTAGAAGGAGTAGTTTCAGTACCATTCAATGTTGGTAATGTAAATTCTTCTCTAAAAGGGTTGATAACAAAATCTAATCGAGATATGTTGTTATCTGTTACTAATTTAACACTTCCTTCCCCTATAGTTGTATGATTTTCATATGCATTATACAAGTAATTATAAAAAGCAGGATATGCATTTTTACTTGCTGTAACACCACCTTGTAGCCAACTTAAATTATTTAAGAAAACTGGTGAATATTTGGAATCGCCTATCGAATAGGGAGTGCTTACTTGTATATGATTTTCTATATCTACAACAGTTTCTAAGCCAGTAGCAATTTGTATATAATAATATTGTAATGGCGCAAAATCTATTGTGAAATCCTCTTCTGTTGGAATTTCAGTATAACCTTTAGCAACCCAGCGACATACTGAACCATTAAAAGAAGCATCATCTGCTGTCCAAACTTGAAAAGACTCTGGGGTTAGTCCCATAAAATCAGCATGACAACCAGCAGATGTACTACCTTCAGTAGTATAAGCATCTTTAATAGCGTTAGTTGCACTACCACTAATAAAATAATTTGTATCAAGATATGGTTTCACCAGTGGTACTCGTGTCCAAGATGCAGGTACTTGAGCTTCACCACCTTGCTCTAACCAGCCGTCACTATACCAGTTATACCATGATAAATCTTCTTCTGTTGGTTCTTTTTTGGCAATTAAAATTCTCTGATTACTTAAATTACCAATATTTGATATATTTAATCCACCACTAGCATAAACCACTTTTGGTAGACGTACTCTAGTTACTCCCGGTTGTTGTACTATAGCAAATTTTCCGCATTGGTGTAAGGAAGAACTTTCAATAATTTCTTCATATTCTTCTGCTGAACAAGTTAAACTAGGGTTATTAGCAGATGCTTTCATTAAGCGTTCAAAAAATAATGTGTATTAGGGTTAATATCTACCCAAGAACCATTAAGCCAACGTCTTAATCCAAGACTTTCATCAATATATAATGATTGTCCAATATCAAGTACATCTAAACCACCAGCGTGGTCTTTAAAACCATCATTAGTTATATAAAATTCATTTTCTACTAAAGAACCCTCGTCACGCTTTTGAATATATCTATCTCGTGACATCTGATTCCAAATTACTTTTGGAAATTGTATATCTTGAAAATTATCTGACATTATTTATCCCCTTACATATAATACCCACAAGCATACCAGTGGAAATGTCTATTTTTAGTACAAGAATATCTAAATGATGATGTGGTACCATTAGTAATACCCATATTATCAGCATATCCTGCTGTGTCTGTATTAGTAGCAGTATATGTTTTAGAAGCACCTTCTTGACAAACAACAGTATATTTTGTGTCTTTAAATTCTTGATGAAACTGTACAGTGCCAGAAGCTGCTGTAGTTTCAACTACACCACCTTGTTCACACCAACCATCATTATATAATGTATAGAATCCACCTTTACCATCATTCCAAGTACTAGTTACATATCTTAAAGTCAAAACACTTAATTGTTGACCTAATTGAGAAAGGGTTTCAATACTTGCAATATTTTCAACTAATCTACCAATATTAATTAAGTTAGCATTTTGTATAGTTTCCCCAGCGTAGAAATATAAAGGTGAATTATTTTTAGATTTAATAAATTTCTGTATCATTATATTCCAAGCTGCATTAGTAGTATAACTTGTAGTAATTTTAATTCTATCCCCTTCTTTTAAAGTAATTTCAATATTACTGGATTCAGCAGTACCACTATAGTATTCAATATTATTAATATAAATATAAAAAGTTGAAGCAATAAGTCTTTTGAGTGAAAGACATAATTTACCATTATAAGGTGCTATATACTCAAAAGATGCAGCAGTACTTGGATAAGGTGCAGGAAGTTCTGGGGTAATAACATTCAAATAATCAGGAACATTTTCATCACCAGTTAATAAAGGTAATCTAAAAGATTGATTTACTGTATCTATTAGATACATATAATCTGTAATAGCAAAATCTTTATTAATATCGTCTGTGTCTACTCTATCAAAAGTAGCTACATAATTTCCATCTAACCTATAATTATAAAATTCAAATTTACCAGTATCTTCTTGAACAAGATTAACATATCCAACTACATGTTGAGGGGCACTACCAAAAACTTTATCGCCTACTTCTGGGTGTCTTTTAGAAGTCCACACATTATCAGAAATGGTAAGATTTTCTTGTTTCACAGTAGTCCATTGGTAAGATGTATCTTTTAAGCCAACTTGAATCCCATCATTTCTAACACCATTATAATTTTGTAAAATCCAATTATAAAAATCTGGATAAGTAATACCAGAATAATAATTGCCTTCGGATTTTAACCAAGACGCATTATTAAGTAGACTTAAACTATGTGTAAACATACCGAAAGAATAAGGTGAATTAGTAGTAAAATCATTTATAATTTCTGTATTATATTCAACGCCTGTACTAACTTGAATATAATAAGGTGATTCAAATTGCCCAGAAAGTTGGTCACTTAAAAGTGTTATATTGCTAGTATCTGGTTTTTTAGCATAACCATATGCTACCCACATCTTTCGTTCTACATTAACATTAAAAAAAGTTTGAAAAGAGCTAACAGTTTTATTCCACACATCTCTATAATAAGGTCCTATACCAGTTCCACAATCCTCGTTATAAAGAGTAACAAAAACACTATAATTTGTATCTTTATAATTTTTAGATAGTTGTACAGTATATTTATCATATGTAGTACCTAAACAATCAAAATAGCCACCTTGTTCTAACCAACCATCTGAATATAAATTATACCAAGATGGGTCTGAACTAGATGGTTCTTTTTTATCAACTAATCTTCTATTAGTAGGTATACCATCAAGCATAGTATATAAATTTAAATTTCCGCAAAGAAATTTAACACGTGGCAGTCTAATAGTACCTGCTACATCATCTATAACAAATTTACCACACTGGTCATCTGGGTCATTTAAACGAATTTGTTGCCATTCAGCTTCATTACATGCTAACTGAGGGTATAGAGATACAGCTTGTTTTAATTTATTGGTAAACTTAGGAAATTGACTTTGAATGATAGCTTGCCCATTTAAATATCTTCTTCTATTTTCATTTTCATTAATAGGTAATGCTACTTGCCCAATATCGCCAACTTCTACATTCATATATTTCATTAATTCTGTAGCATCAGTATATTGAGCAATATTTATTTGTGAACTAACTTTATTAGAACCTTGATATAAAGACATAATTAAGTATTAATCCTCCCATTTCCTTAATATAAATGATGATTTTCGTTCAATTTGAGAATAAATATCAGGGATTGGTAAACGGAATTCTTCATTTGTTTCATCTAGAATTATGTAATTACCTGTACCAGAGATTTCATAAAGTTGGTCAACTAAATTTTTATATTGAACATCAACAATTTTTACGCCACTTTTTGTAGCATAATAAGGTATTGTAATATTATATTCAGGATATACATCTTCTGTAGTTTCTCTTCTATCTTCAAATAACACATTATTATCTAATTTAATAACAGTACTACCTAAATCTATTCTCATACCGTGCTCTGATATATCAAAGTAATTACATAAATAAATCTTATTATTAAATCTTCTAGCATTAAATGTAGCAGTAGAAAGAATTTCATCATCTTTAGATAATGTAACTACTGAGGTGTTTTGTGTGTAATCTACAAAAAGGCGATAGGTTAACCAAGTCCCTTCTATTACATTTATACTAGACCAACTTGGTATATTAGTAGAATAAAGGTTTAAATTATAACCACTATTATTTTGATGCGAACGATAAGTACTATTAGTAATCGTAAAAAGGTCTTCATTTATTCCAGATGCCATAGCACTAGTCATAAATTTTAAACTCATTTCAAAAGATGTAGCTGAAGAAGTATTTATGTTATTTTTAGTAACTATAGCACCTAAGATATTTCTCCCATCATAAATACCACTATTAGGGATTATAACGCCTTCTGTTACATTAAAGAAAGAATTAAATTTATCTCTATCAAACCCCTTTAATGCTTTAATAATATCATAACCCCTAGGGTCTTTATTCATATCCGTGCTTGCATAAATATTAGAAGCCTTTATAGCACAAATTAAATCTTTTTGGTTTTCGATATTACCAATTAAATCACCATACTCACATTGTTCATTATAATCAGTGGTTAAATACAATGCATCTTCATTAATTTCATTACGTCTTTGTAAGGCTTCATATTTAGCCTTTCGTAATGTGTGCATTTGTAAACCATTAACTTCTTTTTCTGTCTTAGCCATTTATAACCTTATCATATTATTTTTTTGTCTCTAAGATAAAATATAAATGCTATATTAATACTTTCTAAACCACAATAATCTACAAGTAAACTCTTTAAATATATACTTAGTATTTGTGCTGCTTAATTCTAATGTAACAGCTCTGGAAGTACGAGAAAGTGGAATAAGTAATGAGTGCGTAACATTACCACCGTTTCCTGTTACATATCTGTCAATAGTAAAATCATCTAAAAGTTGTGATTTATCTTGAGTATATATTTTAGCAGAACGGTTAGTTCCAGCACCATTATCACCGCTACAACTACAGTAATGATATAAATAAACATCATATTCATGATTGTCAAATGGAATATAAGGAGACAAATCTAATGTATAACTACCTAATTTAGTACTATTCCATAATAATATACCTTCAGTGTCTA
>Ga0247610_10005418_pt1 | contig 13431 bp, 11 predicted proteins | sample 174DNAGHGhighgp2_FD_193483 | JGI IMG/M metagenome (GOLD analysis project Ga0247610, IMG submission 193483) | Sheep rumen microbial communities from Palmerston North, Manawatu-Wanganui, New Zealand - 1742 DNA GHGhigh gp2 | ecosystem: Host-associated > Mammals > Digestive system > Stomach > Rumen...
TTCGGGCATCCGCGAAATCATCAGCCTTGACCCGCTCAGCGAACTCTCCGACCTGACTTATCTCGACTTGTCGGGAACCTCCGTTGAAGACCTTTCACCTGTGCGTAACCTCAACAAACTGAAGGTGTTGAAAGCCAACTCGACCTTGATTGACGACATTTCAGCTTTGAAATACAACATCACCCTTGAAGAACTCGAAGTGGCCAACACCACCATCGATGACATCAATGTGCTGTCGTCGTTACGTAACCTCGAAAAACTTAATCTAGCCCAAACGCTGGTCAACAGAATCAACAACCTGAAAAGTTGCCCCAACCTCGTTTCGTTGAATTTGGGCGGCACTCGCATCGCCAACATCGGTGCATTGCAAGAACTGACGCTATTGAAGACTTTAGACATCAGCAATACCGCCGTGCGTGACTTGGGTCCCCTCACGGCCTTAAAAGACCTGCAAAGCTTGAATATCGCAGGTTCGGCCGTTGCCAATTTGCAGGCTCTGAATGAGTTGGAAAACCTTCGCGAAGTCAATTGCAGCAACACAGCCGTGCGCGACCTCTCGCCTTTGAAATCGAACCGTCGGCTGAGCAAGATTTATTGTGACAAATCCAACATCGGTGATGAAGAGGCCAGCGCTTTCGTCAAAGACAGCCCCTTCACTTTGGTCATCTACGACACCGAAGCTTTGCGTAACTGGTGGAACTCGCTTCCGATTTATTGGAAAGCCGTGTTTTCCAAGCAGATACAACTTGACTCGCAACCTACTACAGAGCAACTTCATGCCATCCTCAACCTTCAGGAACTCGACCTTTCGGGCAACACTTATATGCAAAACCTGATGCCCGTTAGCCGACTCATCAACCTGAGGTCGCTCAATATCGCGAATACCGAAATCACTTTCCTGCAGCCCATTGCGGGTCTGGCCAATTTGGAAACGCTCAACATTGAGCACACCTTCATCACCGACTTGCAACCTTTGCAAGATATGGGGAGCCTACGTTTCCTCAATATCATGAATACCCCTGTCACCGACCTCATGCCTTTGATCAATGACAACCATCTTGAGTTGGTGGAGGCCGACAGCACCGCGATTACCAGTCCGACCGTACGCAAACTGAAGGAAGCGCAACGCCAGGTGACGGTGGTGTATCAAACCGAGGCATTGCAAAACTGGTGGATCGGTATCGATGAGACGTGGAAGGTCATCTTAAGGAATCACGTCGGTTGCCAAAGCGATATGCCTAATGCCGTTGAACTTCAGAAGATTATGGATTTGAGGGAAGTTGAAGTTACACCCGAAACACCTATCGTTTCGTTGCAACCGCTCGCCTCATTCATTTGGCTTGAGCGGCTCACCATCAACAATCAAGGTGTTCACGACTTGGAACCTCTGAAAAATAAGGAATTCTTGGTTGAACTCAACGTGCAGAACAATCCTGTCTCGAGCCTGTCGCCCATCGAAAGCAGCACGATGCTCCAATTGCTCAACATCGAGAACACCCAAGTCAACGATTTCGGCCCGCTTTCGAAGATGAATGAACTGGTCACCATCAATGCCAGCGGTACGCCCGTAAAGTCGCTGAAACCGCTTTCGAATCTTCAAAAACTGGAGAACTTGTTTGTCAACAATACCAACGTGCGTAGCATCTCGCCCGTCGAGAACATCCCGTCACTCAAGCAGTTGAAGGTTTACAACACTAAGGTACGCTCCCGCGACGTCGAGAAGTTGCAGCAAAAACGACTCGACTTGAACATTATTTACTATTGAAAGAAAATCAGCAATTTCAAATAAAAAGCGTTTTCGGTTTGCGGAAACGCTTTTATTTTGTAATTTTGCAAAATCTTGAAGTATAATGTAAATCTTAAATACCGAATTATGGAAATCAGAAAATTAGAACAAATGTTTGAGGTTTTGCGCAGCAAACCCAAGAAACGTCTTGTGGCCGCTTACGCCAACGACGACCACACCATCTGTGCAGTGAATGCTGCCGTCAAGGAAGGTCTCATCGAAGCCACTCTTATTGGTGATGAGCAAGTGATTGCCGAAGTGTGCAAGGCTGAAAACATCGACATGGCCAACTTCAAGGTCATTCATGAACCTGTCGACACGAAAGCTGCCACCATGGCTTGCGACCTCATCAATGCTGGCGAAGCCGACATCCTGATGAAAGGTCTGCTGCCCACCGACAAGTACATGCGTGCCATCCTCAACAAGGAACGCGGCCTTTGCCCGCCCAACGTGACTTTGGCTCATGTCGCCGTCATCGAGAACCCGAACTACCATAAGCTTATGGTAGCCTCTGACTGCGCCATCATCCCGTTGCCCGACCTCAAGCAGAAGCAACAACTTCTTAAATATGTGACCACTGTTGCCACCAAGTTGGGCATCAGCTGTCCGAAGGTCGCCATGATTACCGCCACCGAGCAGATGAGTGCTGGTATCCCGGCTTGCGTTGATGCCGCCATCATCGCCAAGATGGCTGAGCGTGGCCAAATCAAAGGCTGCATGGTGGAAGGTCCTATCAGCCTCGACCTTGCTTTGGATGCCGAGACCGCTGCCATCAAGGGCATGAAGAGTCCCGTGGCTGGCGATGCCGACTGCCTCGTGTTCCCCAACCTCGAAAGCTCCAATGTGTTCTACAAGTGCTGCTCGAAGTTCGACAAGAGCGAAATCGGAGCCATGCTGATGGGCGCCAAGGTGCCTTGCGTGCTCAGCTCGCGCGGCGACACGTCGAAGACCAAATTGTATTCCATCGCCCTTGCAGCAATGCTGGCGTAATTTTGGACGCGCTTCGCGTCACTGCGAGGTACGAAGCAGTCCAGAAAACAAAGTCTCTGGATTGCTTCGTTGTTCCTCCTTGCAAATCGCGATTCGACGATGCGAAGCGAGTCAATGACGCAAAGCGACAATAGTCATTACATTAACAACATTAATATAACATTATGGCATACAAAATCTTAACGATAAACCCCGGTTCCACCTCGACGAAAATCGCCGTCTTTGAAGGTGAGGAACAAGTCTTCAAGAAAAACCTGAAGCACAGCGCTGAGGAAGTTGCAAAATTCGAACACATCTCCGACCAAAAGCCTTTCCGCACCGAAGCCATCAAGCGTGAGCTGAAGGAAGCCGGCATCGACATGAGTGAAATGGCTTGTGTCGTGGGTCGTGGTGGTTTGCTCCGTCCGCTCGTCTCGGGTGTCTACGAAGTAAACGATCTTATGATTAAGGACCTCGTGGAAGGCTACAACGGTGAACATGCCTCCAACCTTGGCGGCCTGATTGCCAATGACATCGCCAAGGAAATCGGAGTGAAAGCCTACATCGCCGACCCCGTTGTGGTTGACGAGATGGACGAAGTGGCTCGCTACTCGGGTCACCCGCTGTTCCCGCGTATTTCCATCTTCCATGCTTTGAATCAAAAGATTATCGCTCGTCAGCTGGCGAAAGACCTGGGCCGCAAGTATGAGGACATGAATATCATCGCTATCCACCTCGGCGGTGGTATCAGTGTCAGTGCCCATAAAAAAGGTCGCGTGGTCGACACCAACAATGCCTTGAACGGCGACGGTCCCTTCACGCCCGAACGTGCTGGCTCATTGCCTGCTGGCTTCCTCGTTGATGCCTGCTTCAGTGGTAAATATACCAAGAAGGAAATCGGTCAGATGCTGAAAGGCAAAGGCGGCTTTGTCGCTTACCTCGGCACCAACGATGCCCTTGAAGTGGAAAATGCAGTGAAGGCCGGCAACAAGGAGTGGGAAAAGGTCTATAAGGCTATGGCCTATCAAGTGGCCAAGGAAGTCGGCGGTCTCGCAGCCTCGGCTTTCAGCATGGATGTGGATGCCATCTTCCTCACGGGTGGTATGGCCTACGACAAGGGTTTCTGCGCTTTGGTGAAGAGCCATGTGGAGAAAATAGCCCCCGTCTATGTCTATCCTGGCGAGGACGAGATGAAAGCCTTGGCCTTGAACGGTCTCCGTGTCCTCAATGGCGAGGAGGCTCCGAAGGTTTACCTAGCATAAGTCTTAGTTCAGACGCTGAAAACAAAAAGAGACGACCTTCAGGCCGTCTCTTTTTGTTTAATCCAATTTATTGAAAATCAATTGAACAAGTCTTTCACATCGGGAGCCTGTTGTGCAGCCTCCGAAGCCTCGAAGTAAGGTTTCTTCTCGAAACCGAACATGCCTGCAAAGATGTTGTTCGGGAAGCGGCGCAGATAGGTGTTGTATTCGCGGGCCGTTTCGTTGAACTGCTTGCGCGCATTGGCAATGGAATTCTCGCAGCTTTCGAGTTGCGATTGAAGGTCGAGATAGTTTTGATTGGCCTTCAGGTCGGGATATTTTTCAATGGTGACGAGCAGGCGCGACAAGGCTCCAGACATTTGGTCTTGGGCGGCTTGGAAGGCTTTCAAGTTTTCTTCAGTCAAATTGCTGGCATCCAATGTGGTAGCAGTGGCTTTTGCACGAGCTTCGACGACAGCCTCCAAGGTTTTGGCCTCATATTCGGCGTAGTTTTTCACCGTGGCGACGAGGTTAGGAATGAGGTCGGCGCGTTTTTGGTAAGCCGTTTGCACATTTCCGACGGCTGTTTCAACGCTTTCCTGCTTGGAAACCAAATTGTTATAGATTCCAACACCCCAAACAACGAGCACGGCGACAATGGCCAATACGATGATAAGTCCTTTTTTCATGGCAATGATGATTTTTATGAGACAATAATACGGTTTGTTTTGTTGTTTTTATCAGTGTGCAAAGGTATGCAAATTTTTTCGTAATTTTGCATTTTATTTCTTTTATCAAAACCGTAATAAGCAAATGTCTGAAAATCAATATAAAAACGAAGAAAGTATCAAAGACGAAGAGGTGTTCAACCGAGGAGCTAAGCTAGTGGGTGAATATACTCCTGGTCAGAAGGTACTTCGCTGTGGTCGTTGTAAGCTGAGCCAATTCGATTGGCTGAAAGATTACGAAAACGAAGAAGCTACTGCTCCGATTTGTCTTGCCGAGGTGCGTTTCAAGAACGACCGCAAGGACTATTTCACCTATCCCGAAGACCTCGACCTCGAAGTGGGCGAGATGGTGGCTGTGGAAGCGGCCATTGGTCACGACATTGGTATCGTCACCTTGCTGGGCGAGATGGTGGAACGCCAAATGAAACGCAAACGCTTCCGTACCCCTCGCGAAGAAATGAAGAAGATCTATCGTCGCGCCCGTGCCAACGATGTGGAGAAATGGTTGTCGGCCATTAAGCTGGAAAACAGCACGTTGGCTCGTACTCGCACCATTGCCGAAAATCTCGGTTTGGAGATGAAACTCAACGATGTAGAATATCAGGGTGACAAGACGAAAGCCATATTTTACTATACTGCTGACGGTCGCGTCGACTTCCGCGAACTGATCAAGAAGTTGGCGGAGGAGTTCCACGTGCGTGTTGAGATGCGTCAGATTGGCGTGCGACAAGAGTCGGCCAAACTGGGCGGCTTGGGTTCATGTGGCCGCGAGTTGTGCTGCGCCTCGTGGATTAGCACATTCCAGTCGGTGACGACAGGTACGGCGCGTGTGCAACAGCTGTCGCCCAACCCCCAGAAGCTGGCTGGACAATGCGGCAAGCTGAAATGCTGCCTCAATTTTGAGTATGAAGCCTACGTCGATGCTCTCAAGGCCTTTTCCGATCCTAACATCGTTTTGCACTTCAAGGCGGGCGATGCCATTCACCAGAAAAACGATGTCTTCAAAGGCATCATGTGGTATTCCTACACCACCGACAAGGGCAATATCATGGCTATTCCTGTCGACAAAGTGAAGGAAATCATTGCCCTAAACAAGAAAGGGCAGAAACCCGAAAAACTGGAAGACTACGCTATCACGAAGGAAACCCAAACCAACACCAACGAAGGCTACGGCGAGGCCGACATTAATAAAATCAGTGACTGATGAAAAAGCTTGTTTTGTTGTTTTTCGTTTTGGCCCTTGTTTCTTGCAGCAACAGCAACTTCAACAAGCGTGTCGTGATTCCCGAAGCCGAATGGCCTCAAGAGTACCGCGTGGCTTTCGATGTCAATATCGATGACACCATCAGCGGTTATGCCTTTGGCTTGGAATTGCGTCACATGGAGAACTACCGCTATAGTAACCTCTTCGTGTTTCTGCATACGACAATGCCGAACGGCAACCATACTCGCGACACTATCGAGTGTACTTTGGCCACCCCTGAAGGCCGTTGGATAGGCAAGAGCAGTGGATCGATGCGCGACTTGCGTATTCCACTCAACGAGCAGCTGCGTTTTCCCCTTGTGGGCGACTATCATTTCGAAATCGAACAAGCCATGCGCGAACCCGTGCTGAAAGGCATTTCCGATATTGGAATATTTATTGAAAAACAATAAGTTATGAACAATACAAAGAAGAAAAAGAATACAACCCCCGGCAAGTCGAATGCCATCCGCAACCTCTGGATTATCTTCGGGTCGTTGCTGGTGTTGATTATCTTGTTCTTTTTCTGCGTCGCCAAGGGCCTTTTTGGCACCATGCCGACATTCGAGGAACTTGAAAACCCCAAGACCAACCTTGCCACCGAAATTATCTCTGCCGACGGCAAGGTATTGGGTACCTATTACGTCGAGAACCGTTCTAATGTTCGTTATGCTGAGCTTTCGCACTATATGCCGGAAGCCTTGATAAGCATTGAGGATGAGCGTTTTACTGAACATTCAGGCATCGATGAGCGGGCTTTGTTCCGTGTGGCTTTCGGTGTCATCACGGGCAAAGACAAAGGTGGCGGCTCCACCATTACGCAGCAGTTGGCCAAAAACCTGTTTCCGCGTGGTGAGAACCTGAGCAAGCCCAAGCTCGTGTTGCGCAAGTTCCAGGAATGGATTACGGCTACCAAGTTGGAGCACAACTATTCGAAAGAGGAAATCATAGCGATGTATCTCAACACTGTGGCTTTTGGCCACAATGCTTACGGCATCCGTTCGGCGGCGAGCACCTTCTTCGACAAGACACCCAAGGAGATGACCATTGAGGAGTGTGCCTTGATGGCTGGTGTGGTCAATGCGCCCACCCGTTTCAGCCCTGTGCGCAACCCTGAGCGTTCGTTGGGTCGACGTAACCTTGTGCTGAAAAAGATGGCTGAAAATGGCTTTATCACCCAAGCTGAATGTGATTCCATCTCGTTGATTCCCATTGATATGTCGCATTTCAGCATCAAGGACCACAACACAGGCCAAGCCACCTATTTCCGTGAGTTCTTGAGAGGCGAGTTGAACGAATGGGCCAAAAACACCACCCGTGCCGACGGTAAGCCGTACAACATCTATCGCGATGGTTTGCGCATCTACACCACCATTGATTCGAGGATGCAACATTATGCCGAGGAAGCCGTCAAAGAGTTTATGGGTGAGGAATTGCAACCGATGTTCTACAAGCATTGGAAAGGCCAAAAGAATGCGCCATTCTCCAACGTCACGGCTGACGAAATCGACCATATCCTTGAGACTTCGATGAAGCGCACCGACCGTTATCGTATCTTGAAGAACGAGGGTATGCCATTGGACTCCATCAAGGCTGAGTTTGACCGTCCTGTGCCGATGACTATTTTCTCGTGGAAAGGCCCCATCGACACGGTCATGTCGCCGATGGATTCCATACGCTACTACAAGTGGTTCTTGCAAGCTAGCTTGATTTCTATCGAGTCGCACACTGGCCATGTGAAGGCTTACGTGGGTGGCTTGGACTATCGTTTCTTCAAGTACGACCACGTCACGCAAGCACGCCGTCAGGTGGGTTCCACCTTCAAGCCGTTCCTTTATTCTTTGGCCATGCAGGAAGGTGAATACACGCCTTGCACAAAAATTCCTAACATCAAGTACAACATTCAGCTGGAAGACGGAAAGGTATGGTCGCCCGGCAACTCGGGTGGACGAGTAGGAGAGGAGGTGACCTTGAAATGGGCCTTGGCGCAGTCCAACAACTGGATTTCGGCCTATCTGATGAACCAATTTGGCCCCAATGCCGTCATAGCGCAAGCTCGCCGTATGGGTGTGGAAAGCCCGATTGACGCAGTGCCTGCCATTTGTTTGGGTGTCTGCGATTTAAAGTTAATTGAAATGGTCGGAGCCATGAGCACTTTCGCCAACCAAGGTGTTTATATCAAGCCGATGTTCATCACTCGTATCGAGGACAAGAACGGCAACGTCATTCAGCGCTTCAGCTCAGAGGAGTCGGAGGCGATGAGCGAGTTGACGGCTTACAAGATGGTGGAGCTGATGAAGGGTGTGGTGCAAAGCGGCACAGGTATCCGCCTGCGTTCTTACTATGGCTTCAACAATCCTGTGGCTGGCAAAACGGGTACGACCCAAAAGAACAGCGATGGTTACTTCATGGGCATCACGCCCGACCTGACCACTGGCGTCTGGGTAGGTGCCGAAGACCGTAGTGTACACTTCCGTTCAACCAAACTCGGACAAGGCTCACACACAGCACTTCCGATTTGGGCTATCTATATGAAGAAGGTCTATGGCGACAAGAGCCTCAACATCAGCAAGGGCGACTTCACAAAGCCCAATATTCCTGGCGTTGACCTCAACTTCGACTGCGATCGCTACGACAACGACGAGGGTGTGGAATATATCGATGAATTTTAGACGCGAGACTTCGAGACACGAGACGTGAGACTTTTAACGTATCTCCGTCTCGAGTCCCGCAGTCCCGAGTCCCGTGTCAAAATATGGAACTATGACCTCAAACTTTGTTGACTACGTGAAAATTTTCTGCCGCTCGGGCAAGGGTGGAGCTGGCTCATTGCATTTTCGCAGGGAGAAATACATCCCCAAAGGTGGTCCCGATGGTGGCGACGGCGGTCGTGGTGGCAATGTCATCATGCGCGGCAACGCCCAGTTGTGGACGTTGCTTCACCTGCGCTATACCAAGCACATCTTTGCTGGTGACGGTGTGCCGGGCGGACGCAACCAACTGACGGGTGCTGCTGGCGACGACATCTATATCGACGTGCCGTTGGGCACCGTGGCCTATCATGCCGAAGACCACACGCAGATGGCCGAAATCACTGAAGACAAGCAAGAAGTCGTGCTGCTGAAAGGCGGTCGAGGCGGCAAAGGCAATGCCTTCTTCAAGACTGCTACATTGCAGGCACCTAAGTTTGCCCAACCTGGCGAGCCGTGCCAAGAGGAATGGATAACGCTTGAATTGAAGCTTTTGGCCGATGTCGGTTTGGTAGGTTTCCCCAATGCGGGCAAGTCGACATTGCTTTCGGTGGTTTCGGCGGCCAAGCCTGAGATTGCCGACTATCCTTTCACCACTTTGGTGCCTAATTTGGGCATCGTTAGCTATCGTGGGCATCGCAGTTTTGTGATGGCTGATATCCCTGGCATCATCGAAGGTGCAGCCGAGGGCAAAGGCTTGGGTATTAGGTTTTTGAGACATATCGAAAGAAAATCAACATTGCGGTTTATGGTGCCAGCCAATACCGACGACGTGAAGAAGGAATACGACATTCTCCTCAACGAGTTGAAGAAATACAACCCGGAGTTGATGGACAAAGACCGCATCCTTGCCATCACGAAGTGTGATTTGGTCGATGATGACGCCATCACGGAAATCAAGAAACACCTGCCCAAGAAAGTGCCGCACGTTTTTATCAGCTCCGTGGCCCAACAAGGCATTGAAGAGCTGAAGGATTTGATTTGGCTGACGCTGAACAAGAATGACGAAGAGGAGGATTGGTAATCACATAACTCATGGCATCCCTCTCTACCATCGACTCCGACCTCTTCCTTTTCCTCAACGGGCTTCACACCGCATGGATGGACAAGGTGATGGTACATCTCACCGACATGTGGATATGGATGCCGCTTTACCTATTATTAATATATTGGGCGGTAAAACAGTATGGCAAACGCTGTTGGTGGGTCATTTTGGCCGTCGGTGTCGTGGTGCTTTGCTCCGACCAGCTGTCTGCTCATGTCTGTAAGCCTTTATTTCATAGGTTAAGACCTTGTTATAATGCTGATTTTCAAGATTTAATCCATCTCCCCAAGGGTATGGCGGGTGGAAGGTATGGCTTTGTCTCTTCTCATGCGGCCAACACCTTTGCCATTGCTGCTTTTCTTACGCCTGCACTGCGCAGTTTTCGTCCTTGGGTCGGAATAGCATTGTATTTATGGGCCTTCATTTCAAGCTACAGCCGTATCTATATTGGCTACCACTATCCCGGCGACATCGTTTGTGGCGCCATACTTGGTGTTCTTGTCGGCATGCTGATTTGGAAGCTGTTTCAGCGTTTTGTCTTGAAAAATCAATAGCTGAATAGTTTGCCTTCTGGAGCCGCGTTCGCTTTGTCGTGAAAGACGACACGGATGTTGGCAAACAATTCGATGCCGTAAAGTGAGGCGATTTTGGCACGACACATGGCGATTTCGAGGTAACCATGGGTGCCAAAGATGGCCACCGGCTCGCCGTTGGGCACGTCGAGATAACAGTCCGAGATTTTGTTGATGGTATAAAGCCTCCCTTTGACCATGATGGTGAACTCGCGGCCACGGCTGACGCGCTCAAAATCCTCGCGACTGATGTTGGTGATGAGGTTTTCGTAACTGTCGATGTGAACTACAGTGCCTTCTATAGAGTCGTCGTGCACGACAGCGCAAAACTCGGCACCGTTGAGGTGGTCGAGCGGGGTGCCAATCTCCGACAGCGGTATGCCTTTGGCAATCATGACCGCCACCTTGGCGAAACGGTCGCGCTCGCAGAAATTGTAGGAATCGGTGTCTTGCTCTTCCCTGATGATGATGGCTTCCTCAAACTCCTTGAAAATCTGATGGAAAACCCCATTGTCGGTGCCGATAAAATACTGTCCGTGAGATTTTACCACCGCATGAGGAGTCTTGTCTGACTCAATCGTTTCGACCGCGATGATGTGGATGGTGCCTGGCGGGAAGCACTTATAGCAGTTTTTCAGCGCAAAGCCTGCGCTGCCCGACTCAAAAGGAGGGATGGCATGGGTGATGTCAACGATAGTGGCATCAGGTAATTGGGACAAAATCACGCCCTTCACAGCTGCTGCATAATAGCCAGAGCTGCCCCAATCGCTTGTAAGTGTGATGATTGCCATGTCCTTTTGGGTTTCTGTTTGTCAACTTGCAAAAGTAAAGCATTTCATTGGATTAAAAGGTGCGTTTTCGCATTTTTTCAAAAAAAAGTTTTCCATTGCCGTAAGAGATAACGGAATGGTCTTGTTTCGGGAAAAATAAATTATCTTTGCGCCATGAAAAGGACATGAAATCGTGGGAGATGTCATGGTTTTGTGTCGATGGAATTATAGATATGGCAGAACAGATTCTACAAATAGAAAACGTTGACCCTAAGGATCTTCACGGTCCCAATGACAGATTTTTGGAGTTGGTGAAAAGTATGTTTCCCAAGCTGAAGATTATTGCCCGGGGCGATTTTGTGAAAGTGATTGGCGACGAGGAAGAGATTGAGTATTTCACGAGCCGCTACGAAACACTGATGATACAACTGGAGCGTTTCGGGAAACTCAGCGCGCAAAACGTGGAAGACATCATGATGGCTTCCACCGATACTGAATTACAACAAAAGATGTCGGAAAGCGACGTGTTGGTCTTCGGGCGCAGCGGTGTGCCAGTGAAAGCCATCACGGCGAACCAAAAACGGATGGTTAGCGCCTCTGAGCAGAAAGATTTGATTTTTGCCATCGGTCCAGCTGGTACAGGTAAGACCTACACCGCCGTGGCTTTGGCCGTTAGGGCGTTGAAAGCCAGACAAGTGCGTCGTATCATCTTGACCCGCCCTGCTGTTGAAGCCGATGAACATCTGGGTTTCCTTCCCGGCGACCTCAAAGACAAGCTCGACCCGTATTTGCAACCACTCTATGACGCCTTGCGCGATATGATACCCGGCACCAAACTGGAGGGTTACCTCGAAGACCACACTATCGAAATTGCGCCTTTGGCCTTCATGCGTGGCCGCACCTTGGACCATGCCTTCGTCATTCTTGACGAGGCACAAAATGCCACACGCAGCCAGCTGAAGATGTTCCTCACCCGCATGGGACGCTCGGCCAAGTTCATCGTCACCGGCGACATCACCCAAATCGACCTGCCACCCAAGACACCATCAGGCTTGCCACAAGCCATGGAGGTGCTGAAAGACGTCAAAGGCATCGAATTCATCTATTTGGATGACAAGGATGTGGTGAGGCACAAATTGGTGACGGATATCATCAATGCATATAAGAAGCACAATATTGACGAACCTGTAGAGACGCGATTAATCGCGTCTCTACCGACCGAACAACAATTAAACGATTCAACAATCAACAATCAACAATAATGAACGCATTAACCAGAACAGATTACCAATTCCCTGGCCAGACCAAGGTGTATCACGGCAAGGTCCGCGATTGTTATTTCATCAACGACGAATACATGGTGATGGTCGCCACCGACCGCATCTCGGCTTTCGACGTCATCCTGCCCAAGGGCATTCCTTATAAAGGACAGGTCCTCAACCAGATAGCCGCCATGTTCCTCGATGCCACCGCCGACATTGTTCCCAACTGGAAGCTCGCCACCCCCGACCCGATGGTTACCGTGGGCCGACTCTGCAAGCCATTTCCCATCGAGATGATCATCCGTGGTTACCTCACAGGCAGCTCGTGGCGCACCTACAAGAGCGGCCAGCACACCATCTGCGGTGTGCAGATTCCTGACGGCATGAAAGAACACCAACGCTTCGCCGAGCCTATCATCACCCCGACCACCAAAGCCGAAGAAGGCCACGACGAGGACATCTCACGCGAGGAAATCATCGCCAAGGGATTGATTAGCGAGAGCGACTACAAGCAAATTGAAGACATTACAAGAAAACTCTTCCAGCGCGGCACCGAAATCGCCGCCAAGCAAGGCTTGATCCTCGTCGATACCAAGTATGAGTTTGGCAAAATCGGCGACCAAATCGTGCTGATGGACGAAATTCACACGCCCGACTCATCACGCTATTTCATTGCCGACCAATATGAGGAACGCTTCGCCAAAGGCGAGCCTCAGGTGCAGCTCTCAAAAGAGTTCGTCCGCGAGTGGCTGATGGCCAACGGTTTCCAAGGCAAGGAAGGTCAACAGGTTCCAGAAATGACCCCCGAATACGTCAACAGCGTTTCGGAGCGTTACATCGAACTCTACGAAAAAGTCACGGGACACAAATTCGAGAAAGCTCCCGATTCGGAAGACCTCCTGAAGCGTATTGAAAGCAACGTGCTGAATTACTTGAATTTATAACCCTCTTAAATACTCGTTCAACTCTTTCTTCGAGCTGTCGTAGGTGAACACCTCGTTCAGCATGTAGTATTTGTTTTTCTCGATGCAATAAGGATAGGCAAACTTGGCCAATTCGAGTTTG
>Ga0247610_10005419_pt1 | contig 13430 bp, 11 predicted proteins | sample 174DNAGHGhighgp2_FD_193483 | JGI IMG/M metagenome (GOLD analysis project Ga0247610, IMG submission 193483) | Sheep rumen microbial communities from Palmerston North, Manawatu-Wanganui, New Zealand - 1742 DNA GHGhigh gp2 | ecosystem: Host-associated > Mammals > Digestive system > Stomach > Rumen...
TGTCGGCGGAGGTAGCCCCGATGCCGCACATGCGGTGAAATAGCGAGAGACGCCACCGCCCCATGCCTCGACTTCCTTCATGTATTCAAGCGCATCGCCAAGTGCATTGTTCCGAAGCTTGGAAAAGCCGTTCATGGCATCTTCCAAGGAGAAATCCTTCACCGTGTCAGCAATCGCGTCCATTTCCGTAGCCACCTTGTCGCGTGGAATGCCTACGAGCCGTCCCGTCTTGTCCTCTACGCCGAAGAGAATGCGCCCTCCACGTCCGTTCGCGAATGCGACAACTGTCTTGGTGAACTTCAGCGAGTCCTTCGGACGCGCCTCCTTGAACTCCAGCGCGACATTCTCGCCGTTCTGTATTTCCTCTAGTAATGTCATGGCATTCTCCTCTCAGATTCTGCTGTTGAAATTATACCACACTACCGCGCGCATCTGCCGTCAAACTTCATCCGTCAGCCTGTGCAGCTCTTCGCGGATGCGCTCGGCCTCTTCCTCGTCACCATGCATGACGGCATACTCAAGCAAGGCGTCAAGTCGCTTGATCGCCTCTATCGTGTTGTCTCTCTGCGTCATCGCCATAGTCTCTACTCCACCAATGGGGTCCCTTTGTAGGCCATGAACTATTTCACTCTGTTCTTCCTTTGCGTCGGCACGGTAGACTTTACCTTGTTTTCCCTCTTCAAGAACGCTGTCACCTGTGACTTCTCCGGCAACTGCAACTGATATTTCGAGACGAAGAGTTTAGGATCGATAAAGGTGTTCACGTATTCCATCGTTTCATCACCGACTGCCGTACAAAGCAATATCCCAACAGGTGGATTGTCGTCGGGTTGCATCATGTGCTTGCGATAATAGGCCATATATATGCCAAGTTGAGATGCGTCCGCATGATTGAACTTCTTAGCCTTGAGTTCAATCAGCACATGGCATTTCAGAATTCGGTGATAGAACACAAGATCGATACGTTCATACGAATCATCAATAAGAATCTTCTTCTGGCGAGCCTCAAAGCACATGCCGGTCCCCATCTCAAGGATGAACTCCTTAAGATGGCCAATAATACCATTCTCCAAATCCTTTTCTTCCCACACATCCTGTGGCTTGAGATTCAGGAACTCCAACACGTTCTCGGTCTTGATAAATCCTGCCACGTCCAGTTTCTCCGCCTTGACGTGCGTTATCTGGGAAAGCTTGTGCGGATTCTTGCTCCAGCCGCTACGCGCATAATACAAGCTCCCTATCTGACGTTGCAATTCGCGAACACTCCAAGTACCCCGAATCGCCTCGAATGCGTAAAATGTCCGCTGCAGATCGTCATCAAGCCGAACCAGCTCACGAATATGTGAATAAGACAGGCGGTTGAACAACGCTTCGGCGGATATTCGAATCTCGTCACCATATTCCACCAGTAATCCGTTCGGCGAAGATTGGCTACACGCTGTGTAGCTTTTGTCCGGCAACGCCAAAGTCGGGGCGTCCACCAAAAGGCTACACGCCGTGTAGCCTTTTCCAAAACGCTCGCGTAAATAGGCCGCAACTTCAAGTCCCACTTCAGGGTAAACCTTGTAGAAGGCGCGATAATTCTTCAAACTCGGCAAGGCGAAATTGGAGTTGTTCAGACGCGCCGCCAGTTTCTTCAACAAACCTGTGCCGTATTTCGCTCGGTCTGCGCCATGCTGCTCGTACTCGACGATGTAGTAGCCCGTGAGCCACGCACGTGTCGTCACGCTACGGTTGATGACCACGAGCGCATCCTGCTGCAACGCGTCCGACGTCGCCTGAATACGCCCGACCAGGACTTCAAAGTCATTTTTCTTTTTGCTACGCATGTTTCACCTCCATCATCTCACTCTCATCGTCGGCAATATGTTTCTTAGGTTCTTCAAGTGTCATACCGCACCTTTACTGGATGTTTTACCACAAGACATGCCATTTCGAACCGCTTGAATTCAATTGACGACATCTCGCCAATCATCAGATCATTCTTGAATTTATCTGTATCCATGCGCGTTCCTCTTTTTAGTACAAGCTGTATTTGCTCCAGCATGTCTCAATCGTATCATCTCTCTGCGGCATCGCCATAGCACTTCTGTCAACTTTTAGATATCACTAATCAAAGGGGATTCTTCGCTACAGCCCAATTGATCACGTAGTCTTTAGTATCAAATTTAATTCCGGCGGACTCAAGCAACTCCCGCCACTTGCTTGTCTTTACACACGGCCTCATCCGGCTAAAGAAGTGAAGAATTCCACCAAATGCGCCCTCGTTGCCACCGCGCCGTGCAATCAGTTTTGCAAGTTGCGTCTTCCCCTCCCAGCGTTCCTCTATGCCGCAAGACGGAGTACGTTCGTTACGGATTTCCAAAAGCGACTTGCCCTTATAGGAGAAAAACTTTGGGCCTTGATATGCGCCAGAAGCATTCTTCCGAGGCATGAACTCTTTACAGTAACCAGACAGCGAATATTGGGTACCTTTGTATTCGATTTTCTTATTGCCTACGACCGTGACTTCTGCGCCAGTCGGAACAAACGCCAGCGTTGCACCATTAGAAATTCCGACTTCTGCGAACGAAAACGCCTTTACCTTCCCCGTTTTTTTGCGTGTCGACTTCACAACTTTCGCCTTAGCCGCTTCATGTCGCTTGATATTAGCGCGAATCTTTGCGCCCGAACGCCCGATCACCTTGCCGCCCTTGTATTCTTCAACATCCATCTTATGACCTCGCACGATGAGATTCTTGATTCTGCCAACAACCTCATCCAAGGGACATGCAAAGAATTCCGTCGCATCACCGTCTCTCGTGTAAATCCTATAATCCTGCAAAGCTGTGTGGATAATGCCTTCCAATCCAACAACATCATCAGTCTTTATGCCTAAATGAAAATCAAAGTTCTCATAGACCGCCGTATTCAGTGATCCCAGACGACTCGTAAAATCCTTCGCATTGCCAATCTTCACTGCCTTAACCATCTTACCCCTAAAAATGCCCTTCGCCTTAACAAGCTTCAAACACTCGTTTGTAACAACATACACATAGCCCGCTTTTGGCTTGAATTTAAGGTTCGTTTTCATAACCGCCGTTTTCTTTGTTTCATCCATTACGACTCTCCTTTCCCTGCCAAATCTGCAACACCAGGCATCTTAAAGGAATGTTCACCTTTTAACAACCCCGTGTCTGATCGACTGAAAAGAGCTTGCATGACTATCTGTTTCACTTGGTCATCGCATTTCACATCACCATCACGCAAAAGTGCCAAAAATACATTTGTCAATTGGAATCGCTCTCGATAGTCACGCGAAAGATGAAAACTGCTTATTGATAACTTCGTGAACAGGTGTATCAAATATCCAGCTATTGATGTCATGACAATCAAAATCAGGCTGCCGCGAATCGTCTTAAGGCTCAATTCCGTCTGGTTAAAGAGCGGTATTGCGTCAATATCAAGCAGAATATTTGATAAAATCGTAATCATAGTTATACCGAGTAAAAAAGTTATGAAAAGCAAAAGCCATCCTCGGTGTAAATATGATTGCGCCAATTCTTGCCAATACACAGCAGGCCCCTCAAGTTGCAACTTCTTCGAATATGCCGCCTCCAATGCCGCAATTCGTTCATCAGCTTTATTTAGACGATCTGCATATTCGCTCTCTTCTTTGTCTAATTCCTCACGGCGTTTCTGCCTGAATTCCTCCGCGTCAGCATCAAACTTTGTCATCCGAGATTGATAGTCCGTCTGTTGTGCGTCAGCTGAATTGGTCAAATCCTCCAGTCGTTTCCTATATTCTTCAACTCGTTCCGACAAGTCTTCTGGGCACGCGAATGACTTAGCGACTCTTGCAGCCTCCCATATTAATAAAAAAGTATTTGAATAAAGGTTGAGATTTGGATGTGGGTAATCTAACACACAAACAGCCACTACACAATAATCATGGAATGTCTGCTGGGGCAATTTTCTATCTCGTAGCCCCTTTATATAGCGACCGAACCGTGATTGAGAATTTATACATGAATTAATGCCAATATTAGACACACTCCATTCTTGCAACAGTTTTCTGACTTCGTCTAGCGCGCCCGGTGCAATACGCCCGTCTTTCGCACCTTTGGCAACAGCCTCGATCTTACCCAAGACCAACTGATATTTGTTTACAATGGTATTCTCGACATTAGTCCATGCGGCTATTTCATTTTGCACATGGTTTCGCAACCCGCCAAGATCTGGAAAGGTCACTTCTTGCTTATCTGGCAATAGCAAGAATTTACTATCCTCATCTGGAATAATGTAATCTTGTGTCAATTGTGTTTCCATGTTCTGCGCCTCTTTGTTATTTACCCTATCAGAAACTCTCTGAGTAAGGAGTCGGATTCACGGACGACTTCACGAGGTTTAATTTCCGCCCCCAGTTCCTTTTCGATAAATGCCTTTGCCTTGTCTCGGTCAATGGCCGTCAACAAGGCGTCGTAACGTCCATTGACGTTGATTGTCGCAGCTGTCGGATGCTGCTCGGCCAGAGTCCTCAACGCGTCTTCGTTTATGCCGAGCCCAACGGCAAGCCGATGCGTCCTGTCATTCCGAGCCTGAAGAATGTATCGCCGTACGTAATCCATAAAAGGAACACCATCTTCGACCTTGACATTCCCGCTTTGGACATCGTTCAACAAAAGCCTGGCAAACTTCTGATCATTCTGGGACAACACCGCGAACGAGCGGTGCAGTTCGTCCAGCAAAGTCTGTTCGCTTGCGCCGCCACTCCCCAGCACTTTAAGATACTTGCTGAAGCGGCTGTTGATATAGTCATGGTTCACGATTCCCGTTTGCGTTTCCGTCAGATACGGATCAATGTCGAACGGCAACGCTCCACTGTTCGCACCACTTCGTTTCGGGATTTCCTGATAGCGCTGCAACCAGATTGCATACGTCTCTTCGTCAATTTCAACGTTAATCGACCGTGTACGCTTGCCTTTTTCCGGCGGACACTTGACCGTCATCCCCCATACAAAACCCTGAGGCTTCATGGACAAAAGCCGCCTATGCAGCGCACTGAACAACTGCGCGAAACGCCCGCGGATGCCGATGTCATTCGGCAAAGCGGAGAAATCCGGTATCCCGGCTTGCGCGAACAACTGCTTGATTTCCCGCGCAAGCGCATTGAACGTTTCCAGATTTTCAGGCAAGCGGTCAACAAACACGCCAAACGGACGATTGCCGGAATATTCGCCTATTGCCGCGTCGATTCGTTGCTTCATCGTATGAGGACGACGATAATAGCGAATAATGCCGTAAGGCTTGTCCGGTCCGAATATCCGATTTGTCCTTGAAAACGCCTGGATGATGTTTTCGTGCTCCAACATCTTGTCCAGATATAACACATTGACCCATTTGGAATCAAATCCAGTCAGCATCTGCGAGACAACGATCAGAAGATCGAGTTGTTCGTCCCGTCCAATGTTTCGATAGGCCTTTTTGTGGGCCAGTCGAAGCGCAACGTCTTTCTTGTATTTATCGTAGGTCGCCGCTCGGAACATCACAGAATAACGTGCATTATAGTCACCCAGCATCTCAAGCACGGCGGCTTCCTTGTCAATCGCGCGCGCGGGATCGTCATTGTCAATGGTTGAATCGAAAAGCGCGGCAACCTTGAGATTCGGTACCATCTTCTTGAACAGCCGATAGTAGTCAATCGCCTCGGGGATAGACGAGGTGGCCAGAATGCCGTGGAACTTCCCGAACGCGCTGATTCTGTCAAAGTTGTCGCGGATATCCACAACGACCGCCTGATGATGCTTGTCTCGGTCGTATTGCGACGACGGGACTTCCGCCTCTATCTCAATCATGCCCACCTGTGACATGATGCGATGATACTCGGCTTCTTTTTCCGCATCGCCGCGAATCTCATCTACGGACGAGACATGCAGCCGCGCAAATGCGACTTGTTCCCGCAAGTCCCTGTCCTTGTAGGTGAACACTTGATATGGGTCAAAACCTAAGACGTTATGATCTCTGATGCCGTCCGCTATCGTGTAACGGTGTTTCTCGTCGCCAAACACGTCAACAGTGGCATTGCCGTGGCGTCCGTTTTCAACATGAATCGGCGTCCCCGTAAAACCGAAGAACAGCGCCTTCGGGAATGTCTCGCGGATCATGCGCATCATTTCGCCGAAGACGCTGCGATGGCATTCATCTACGATGACGGCTATCTTCTTGGCGCGGATGGCGGCGATGTCACGCGCACCCGTGCCGTTCGCTTCGTTCACAAGCGACATCTTCTGAATCGATGTGACGATCAACACTTTGTTGCGATCCGTGCTCTTCAACAATGCAACAAGCGTTTTCGTGTCATCCGTCTCGTTGACTGTCGTCTCTGGATCGGCAAAACCGCAATATTCCTCGAACGACTGCGTGCCAAGTTCAATGCGATCCACCAAAAACACCACCTTGTCGGCCGTGCCGCCGTTGGCGATGAGCTGCGCACTCTTGAACGATGTCATTGTCTTGCCGCTGCCGGTCGTATGCCAGACGTATCCTCCGCGCGGATTGACATCGTACCAGTCCTTCTTTCGCGCCTGACCGACAATCTGCTCCGCCGCAATCACCTGATAGGAGCGCATCACCTTCAGTACGCCATCACCCTTGTCGGCCACCGTAAAGTAGCCGATCATCTCATGCGCACGAGGGATGGAAAGCAGTTTCTCCGCAACGTCAAACCACTTGTTCACAGGCTCGTTGTTCAAATCTTCCCAATGGAAGAAGAACTCCGGCTTGAACACGCCCGTCTTGCCGGGATTGGCAAAGTAAAGCGTCTCTTCCGGCGTCATCGCCACGAACACTTGGACAAGCGACAGCAACCCGTTGGAAAACACGCCCTCGTGCGCGTATTTCTGAATCTGGTTTGCCGCCTGGCTCACCGCTACGCCACTGCGTTTCAGTTCGACATGAAAGAGCGGCAACCCATTGATGAGAAGCAACATGTCCCCGCGCCTGTCGCTTGCCAATGGATGCGGCGTCGGGAAATCGGGCTGACGGACAATCTGGTAGAAACTGCGCCCGGCAGCGATTTCGTCGCGGTCGAAGATGTGCAGCGTGACGGAAGAGCCGCAATGCAACGTGTCGGCGGGATTGTCTCGCGTGATCGACACTTCTTTTCCGTTCACCCACTCGTTCGTCGCCAGAGACGATGGAAGCGCATTGATCTGGTCTATGATCTGACCAATCTCCGTCTCCGTCAATTCCACATTGTTCAGACGATCGACATCTCGATTGTTGAGAAACAAAATGCGCGCAAGATTTGTGCGAAGGTCTGCTTCTGTCGCACCCTTAAACACATTCGGCAACCCTGCCGTATGCGTCTGCCAGCCATAGCGTGAAGTCAGCGCATCGACAAGCGCCGTTTCGAACGCTGGTTCACTATCGAACTTCTCTTGCATCAGCCAAACATCCTCTCCAAGCATCCCGCCTTAATGTGGTGCAGCTTTTCGACTTTCTTTGCCTGCAATTCTACCGCATTGTCCAAGTCTTCAAAGAACTTACCTATCGCCTCTTGTTCCGCAACAGTCGGCGGTACTAAGATTTTGGTATCTTCAATGTCCCTTGCATATAAATGTACGACTGATTTTCCCTGGGCCAACTTGGACATCGCATAATGAGGAACACCATAACTTATATTCAACGCTAAAAAAATCGAATCAAACTGTTCTGTCGGCTGAATAATATTTAATCCGCCAGAAATTATAATCCCAGGCGTTCTAACAACGGAAGCGATTGCGATATCCTCGGCAGTTTCTCCTGAAGACGGAACAATGACTTCTCCGCCTTTACTAAAAACTGCATTGGGCAATCTGTCAGCAAACGTATCAACAGTATCAATAATTATTTTATGCGCTGTATAAAGTCTGCCATACAATATAATTTGAGCACCTTCATCTTTCAAATCACTTTTGGTATATCCAACACCATGAGTAACTGTCGTAATATCTCCTATTCTTTTTTCTATCCAATCCCCTTTAAATCCAGCAAGACGCAAACGGGGCCGCTTTTCACCCCTCTGGACAAACATCTTTTCAAGGCATGATGCCTTAAAACCGCTTGCCTCTGACGCTTTTTGCTTTCTACCGTTCATTCGCTCACCTTGCCTTTCTCTTCCGCAAGCAGAGACACCAACTCATCTGCGATATCGGCAGGCGTCATTGTTGCGGTTGTCATCGCCTTACGACCCGCAAGTGTCGGACTAAAAGCCTGAACTTCCTTTTTCGTTATCTCATGCCAAATAGGAAGTATGACTTTGCCACCAGACATCTCTTTTTCAAACAACCCGTCAAGCTCATATTGCGTCCAGCCTTTGGCAATAAAGTGCTTGGAAATCACGACAATGCCAAAGCGCGACTTCTTCAAACCCTCGTCAATGCTCTTGCGCAAAGGATCCCCCCATTTAATCTTAAGATCATCAACCCACACTTTGACATTGCGTTTCTTTAACTCTTCTACCAACTCATTGACAAAACTTTCCTTGTCTTCCGTCGCATGGGAAATGAAAACATCATGCTCCACCGCCGTCGCTTCAACTTCAGAATAAATGGTATTCGGGCGCACCTGTTCACGAATGGATTGAGCAAGCGCATTTTCCAACTCAAATATTTTACGTTGATATGACTGCATCAAAGCATCTTGTGCCCGCTGTTGTTGTTTAGACTCATCTGCGATGGCCCTTTGGAGATATCCGGAAACCCGCGTGCGATCTGTACGTTTCCGCGCAATTTGTTGATTTAAATCTGCGCGACGCCTTAGAGCGTCATTCATCCGCGATTGGCATGTGTTGATCTGGCGCATATAACTCTGGCAAGATACTGCAGAATGCGTCTGTTGCATTGATCGTTCTAACCTTGCAATCTGAGACTGGCAATCTGCCTCAATCCGTGATTGATCTGCCATACGACTCTCAAGCCTGGCAATGTCTTGATCAATCATATTCAATTGATTCTGATATGCTGCGACGCTCATTTTTCAACTCCTTTGTTCCGACTTGAACTATTGTCGTTCTGCATCATTTCTCCCCCTCCAGAATGGTTGCGAGACCGCGAAGCCCCACCAGGTCTTCGGCATTGCCAGTCATTCCGGCAATCTTCTCGCACAAGTCCTTTGCAACCTGGCGTTGCTCGCCGACAATATGTTCAAGCGGCTCTTCGTATTTCTTTGCAAGTGCCTTGACGGTTTCAAGTATATTGTCAGCCACTTTGTCTCCAAGCGCCAGCACATTGACGACAATCGGCACGATCCATTTTTCGTGGAGAAGTTCCTTGGCGTTCGCATCCGTCAGTCCGCCAATGACTTGCCGCGTTTTTGTCTCCAGCTCGAAAGTTTGACGCCGGATATCCGACTTTACGGTTTTGATGCGTTCCAAAGCACCGTGTGCGCGAAGTATCTTTGCTTCAAAAGAATCTTCGGGGAAGTCTGCCGCCGTCTTTTTTGACCGGCCGCAGATTTTCTTGACGCGGGCACCGACACCTTTGGGGATGAAAACGCCCTTGTCCGCATTCCAGAAGTCGTCATGCAGCTCTTCTTCGTCAAATGCTTCTTGCGCTTCGTCCAAGTCTCCTTGGCATTCCGTCAATTTGCGACGCGCAGTCTCCAGCGCAGCAAGTTCGCCGGGAAGATGAACTCTCTGAATGAGGTCGAACGGCATGATTCTTCCCTCCCATCCGTCTTGTACCTCGACTTCTTCGCCGGTCTTCGTGTTCTTCTTCAGGACCATTTTCGGGTCAACCACACGGACGGCATCAAAACCCTCGTTCTGCAAGATTTCCAGATCGCCGCCAATGATCTGCCACTGGTCGTAAAGTATCTGGTAGGCGGCGTAGCGGTCAATAAGCGGGATGCCGTCAAGCAGTTCAAACAGACGCGCCGAAATACGTCTCATTTCAGACGACACGCGCACACGTTTCCATCCTTGGATCAACTGCGTGTCCAACTCGACAGGGAAATCCTTGAAACGCGCTGCCAAATCATCCAAAAACGCACGTACCTCTTCGCTCGCCCCGACAATCTGCGCGGGATCCGGCTTCAAGAACGTATAGGCCGTGCGCGTAGGCTTGAACAAAGCTTCACGCAAGCCCGGGAAAGCATCCCAATAGGCGACTTCCGCATCGATTTCCGCTTTCGGGATCCCGCCAAAGAGCGTTGCCGACAAATCCCAATGTTCGCACTTTGTCGCGCTCTCGACATAACGCGGGATGTTCAGGTTGTATCCGTTCCTGCGGATGTCGTCTCGCGAGACCGCACAAGCGAACGACAGATCGTCCGACTTGCGGGCAATCCATGTATCGACGATTCGCCTGATGTCGCCAGCCGTCAGACGGTTTTGTTTTCCTTCTTTTACACTCAGACGGGAGGCGTCGATGAAAAGCACGTCGTCATTGTCGCGATGCTGCTTCAGTACCATGACAATTGTAGGAATTCCAGTACCGAAGAAAATATTTGCAGGGAGTCCTATGATGGCGTCAATCTGGTTTTTCTCTATGAGATTCCGGCGGATCATCGCCTCCGGCTCTTCTTTCTCATATTTCCCGCGAAACAGAACGCCGTGCGGAAGGACGATTGCCATAATGCCGTCCGGTTTGACATGGTAAAGATCGTGCAGCAAAAAGGCATAATCGGCCTTTGTCTTCGGCGCAAGTCCGTAAGATCGATATCGCACGTCGTTTTCACGTCCGGAAGAATCCCATTCTGCGGAGTAGGGCGGATTGGACACGACGGCATCGACGTAAAGAGGATTGTACACGCCATCCTCTATCATCGGCCAGTCTTCTGCCAAAGTATCGGCGTTGCGGGCAAAGATGTTGGCCGGCTTGATGCCGCGCATGACAAGGTTCATGCGCGTCAGATTGAAGGTGTTGTCTTTGAGTTCCTGGGCGTAATACTGAACTGCGTCGCGATTGGCGATATACTGGGACACCGTTCGCCCGATGTTCAACAAGAGCGAACCCGATCCGCTGGTCGGGTCGTATATTTTCAACGTGTTGCGCTTGCGGTGATGATAGGCGATGATTTCCGCAATCAGCAATCCAACCTCATGCGGCGTGTAGAATTCACCGGCCTTCTTGCCCGCGTGCGCGGCAAACTTGCCAATCAAATATTCATAGACATAACCGAGAACATCATAGTCCTCGTCGCCAGTCGTCGGCACGTCCTTGACGATGGACAGAAGATTGGCAATCGCCTTGGTCCGCACACCATTTGTTTCGCCAAGATTGGCGATCTTAGTGTCCAATGTCTTGAAAATGCCGTCGAATACGCGCTTGTATTCTGGGGCAATGTTACGGGCGAACGCGCTCAATGCTATCGTCACTTGCGAAGCGTCGAACTTGACGGCCGGATCAATCCACGTCGAGAAAAGATGTTCGTAGGAAATGAAATACCCAATCCGACCTTTCAGATAGGCAACGTCGGTTGCATTCTTTTCGTTGAGATCGGCTTTTATGTCCGCGTCCGACCAACCGTCCTTCTTCAAAACAGCCTCTTCCGAATCGGACAAAAACTTGTAGAAGATGAACCCGAGAAAATAATCCTTGTATTCATTTGCGTCTATCTTGGAGCGCATCTTGTTCGCCGCTGCCCAGATTTTCGCCGCCAACTGTTGCTTGTTCATCTTGTCTGATCTCCACTAAATTGTGATTTAGCCACAGCGCTACTCCAACGCAATAGCAGGCAAGCCAGGAAGACACCGACGCGCATTGACATAACCAAGTGCTTCGCCAACCGATGTCAATTCAAAATAACCCTCGCTATTTGCCAACCATTCCTTCAACTTCTTAAGCGTACCATATTGTGAAATCCTTTTCGCAAACTCATCCTTGACCTGTTTTAGCAACTGCGAATCTTTACCATACAAGCTGATGACTTTCTTTAAGCCCTCAATATGTTTTTCATTCGGGCGCATTGTGTAGATTTTTGGAATGTTCGGAATAGTAATGGGCAAAAATGAAAAGTCATCCGACCTCACCAACGGCAAGCGAACAAACCCAGGCAAGAGATCATTTGGAACTAGGCAATCCGCCCCCATCCCGCATTGATTCAAGATTTCGACGGAATTAGTATGCTCTTGAGAGCCAACTCTTAACCCTGCACAAACAAGCCCAGCGGCCTCTTTTTCGTAATAGTCTTCCATCGGAATAAATGAACCGAGCTGTTCAACAATCACAGCGTCTAGAATAGTAAGATGCTGGAGCCATCTATTCCCAATTGGTAAATCTGCTTGTATTATCTTTTTGAAATAATCATCCAATGCATTAAGGTAGTGTTCGACACTTATCCCAGATTTGTTATTGGGCGTGTATTTGGTGTAGAACAACATTATGGTTAACACCATCAACTCGTTAGCCTCCAACTCCGGCACGATTTCCATCGCCTTTCGTATGCCGGTCTTGGTTGCACGTTTCAACTTGCCATTCATGCGAGCCATCAGCAGTTCCGCCAGCGTATCGACATCGGCCTCCCGGTCTGATTCGGCCGCCGACATCTGCGCACGTACAATATCCCGCTGAAATGACGGGTCTGCAAATGAGCTGAGGTTCGCAGAATTCTCTTTTATCTTCGTCAACACACTATCCGTAAAAGCATTGATTCTCTCCTTGGCAACCTCAATCGCACCCGCTGATAAATCTTTAATGGCATATTCGATTTTCTCATCGCAAATCTCTCTGACACGTTTTTCATCAATGCCAACGACAATCTGGGTGCCGATTTGATTCTGCACCGCATTGTCGCCGCCTTTTTGAGTTTGTGCAAGCTTATCCATGATGATGTACTTCCCCGATCTGTGTCATGTGCGAATTGTCACCGCCTTTTTGGGTCTGCTTGATCGTCTTGTTGACTCCAATCTTGAATCCAATAAAACCACCAACACTTCCCCCAATCAATAGTGGGACAACTATCTTCGCAAGTTCAATCATTTGTTCTGCCGTCATCTTTCACCTCCATTCTCTGTACGTATCATTCGCTCTTTCAACAATATTATACCAAAAACCAACCGTAAAACGACCACCCTGCCACCCTACATCTTCATTCTCGACTTTTATAAGAGTGCTGTAGTGCGACCCACTCAATTTGTCACACAGCGTGTGACAATTCGGAAATGCGATATCGGCATCTTTATCGAATTCGGATATTACCGTTGGGCGAATTTCGTCACTCGGCAAGTGACGAATTCCGTTTGAATCGATTTCGGCAGTTGGCAACTGCCGAATTGCCGACCCGTTCGCGCCAAAGCCCTTGCCGCGCGTAGCATAGTCGTCCGTCGCCCAGATGAGATTGCCGCCCGTTGATCGGTCTTTCAGCAGAACCGCAAGCACCTCTTCTGGAACGTTCCATTCCAGTATATCGCGGTCGAGGTCGCCAATGTCTTTCGCATCGGATTGCATCAGTTTTTCCACGGTAACAAC
>Ga0247610_10005420_pt1 | contig 13428 bp, 6 predicted proteins | sample 174DNAGHGhighgp2_FD_193483 | JGI IMG/M metagenome (GOLD analysis project Ga0247610, IMG submission 193483) | Sheep rumen microbial communities from Palmerston North, Manawatu-Wanganui, New Zealand - 1742 DNA GHGhigh gp2 | ecosystem: Host-associated > Mammals > Digestive system > Stomach > Rumen ...
AACAGCGTCGCCATCAGATTCCTCGTCGGCGGCGGCCATCAGCATCCACGCCGACGGCACACTGCCACCGGCAGGCACATGCACCCGTATGTCGTTACCGCACAGGCTGTAGCGCGATGGCACCGTCACCTCCGTCTCCCTCCTCACCACTCTGTCCGCCTCAGGCATATCGTCACCCACATACAGCTGCTTTGCGTTGACCCACCCCTCGTATCCGTCGTAAAGCGACCTCACGAGCAGCCACTCACACTCCTCACCAACTATTTCAACGACGTCGCCAAACAGCAGCTGACTGGTCATCTCCGACCTCTGCGTGGCCTCTTTTCTCATCGCCACAGCCGACAGCGTGCAAAAACCTCTACTGTACATCTGGTCTTATTTTAGTCTGTGTCACAATTTTCCCAGTTCCACCGAACGCACCACGCGTTCCATCAACTCGTCATCCTTGTTGTGCTTCGGGTCATAACGCTCCTTCATGTTGAAACCGAACATGCGGGCAAAGGTGTTGTAGAACGAGGCACGGAATTTGCCGCGTATGTCGGCCACCAAGGTGAACGAGGTGTTGCCCGTCTCGCGGTCTATCAGTTTCAGCAACACCTTGCCCTGCGAGAAAGTCAGCTTCTCCAAGTCTTCCGTAAACTCGTCAAGCAATTCCTGCTCCACCTTTTTGGTGTATTCCTTGCGCTTTTTCGGCGACATGCCGGCCAGCTCCTGTTCCAGCTCCTGCAACCGCCGGCGAGCCTCTTTGGCATAAGGTAACGTCTTCTTGACATTGCGTATCAACTTCTGATTTTTCCGTATCTCCTTCTCGCTCAGCAATGCCCATTTCGCAACAACCTTCACTGTCTTCAGATGCACCAACGGCACCGTGTCGCCGTCCAGCACCGTGGCATAACTGATGATTCGATTCGTCGCGGCAGACTCCTGCGCCTTCAACGGCAACACCGCGAAGAGCAGCATCAGCGAAATCAAGGTATTTTTAGCGACGTTATTCATCCTCATCATGTTTCTTCGCTCTATAACTCGTTTTTTCTTTTTTTCGTATCTTTGCAAAACAAAACAATTGTTAAATAGCAAGCAATATACTGATAATGAAATCTATTCAGGACAACAACCGGCTATATAACTTCCTCAGTCCACTCGTTCAGTTCGGCACACGGTGCCACTACCAGACCTTCGATGTCCACGGTCTCGACAATCTTCCTACCGACGGCGCCTACATCGTCGCCCCGTGCCACCAGCAGGCACTCATGGAACCACTGGCGGTACTCAATTTCGCCCCCAAACCGCCTGTCTTTCTGGCTCGTGCCGACATATTCGCCAAGCCACTGGTCCGCGCCATACTCACCTTCCTCAAGATTCTGCCAGTCTACCGCATACGCGACGGACAAAGCAATCTGGGCAAGAACAGTGAAATCTTCGACCGCAGCCGCGACGTGTTGCTCGACGGCTTCCCTCTCTGCCTCATGGCCGAAGGACGCCACAACGACCGGCACCACCTCCTGCCCATGGGCAAAGGCATGTTCCGCATCGCCGGCGAGACGCAGCTCATGCTCGGCGAACACCCTCTCTATATCGTCCCGACGGGCATCGACTTCGACGAATACGAACGCCCCTACTCCAATCTGGTAGTGAACATCGGCAAACCAATACCTGTCCAGCCCTACATGAACGACTTCCGCGAGAATGAGCCCGTGGCCCTCAACGCCATGCGCGCTGACCTCGCCAAAGCACTCAGCCCTCTGATGCACGACATACGCAACGAGGAATATTACGACGAGATATACACCCTCTGCAACATACTCAACCCTACCATCCGGCAGCGTGACGCCCTCGCCGACACGGCATGGAACCGTTTCAACACACGACGTTCCATCTCTCTTCGTCTCGACGATGCGGCGGCCAAAAGCGACGACAGCGGCTCTTTCCATAAACTGATGGAAACCACTCGTAACTACCAGGCCCTCTGCCGCAAACTGAAAATACGCGAATCCGTCCCTGCCTCCCACTGGAGCCTCACCGCCACTCTGCTGGCATCGACCGCAGTGGCAGCTCTCCTCGCCGCTTTCGTCGCCCTGCCTCCTGTGCGTTGGTGCGTGCTCTTCCTACTGCTCTGCTATCCCATCATGTTGTTGCCCACCAACCTGATAACAAGACGGTTGATTGCTGATTCGCAATTCCGCAGTTCCGTCAATTTCGGCATCCGCTTCTTCTTCTCCATTATCTACACCATCATCATCTCCATCGTCATAGCTTGTTGCAACGGCCTCTGGATGAGCCGCCTTGCCGACATAGGCCCCTGGTGGGGTCTGGTGGCTGTCGCTCTGGCTCACGTCGAGGCTGTCTGCGCACCGACGATTGTCAACGCCTTCAAGGCACTCGGCAACAATATCCGTTTATGGTGGCTGCGACTCACCCGCAAAGCGACTACAACTCAACTCGACAACAGCCTCAAGGCCGCCATCGACGGCTATAACGCCTTGTAAGACTTCTTTTAAAGTCTTATAAAACAACAGTGCTTGCTGAATCAGTCGTCCATCTTCCAGAACGACACTCCGAATTCTACCTCAGGGAACAGCTCTTTCAGCTGCTCAATGCCTTTATGCACCTCCGCCCAGCGGTCCCACGTGTGCATAGGCAGGCAATAGCGTGTATTTATGTGCTGTAGCCACTGGCAGACGCCACGCAGCATCTCGCCCTCCAGCCGTGGGTCGATGGGCAACATAGCATAGTCCACAGTGGGCGTTATGGCGCGCACCTCGCGCAGGTTCGAGATATACATGCCTTCCATCTCGTCCAGCGAGCAGCGTATATGCTCCTCCTCGTCGTGCGGAAAATACCAGTTGTTATTGTCGCCAGCGTGGTACACCTTCACGCCGTCGGGCAACGTCAGCAACGTAGCGATACCCACATCTGTCGACCGCAGCGCGTTGAGCCTGATGTACTCGTCCTCATATTGTTCGCCGGGACGCAGTATCGCCACAGGCTTCGTCTTGGGTATGTGGCGACGACGCTGCGTGTCGTATGACACCAGCAGTCTCGCGTCTTCAAACGTCAGAATTTCCTCATTGTAATGGTCCTCATGAAAGTGCGACACGACGAAGTATAGCTGTCTCTTTCCGCGCACCTCTATCATGTGGTGCAGCTTCCCGTTGTCGGTGTCCTTCCAATAGTCGTAAACCACCAGCACATCTGCTGTCTGTACCGCGTAGCAACTGTGATATATGTATGTTATCTCCAAAACGCTAATACTCTATTCTTCTGACCTTTTCCTGCTTCCGTCTATGGCCTCGCTGACGTTGATAACATAGTCGCCAAGCTTCTCATAAAGGGCATACAGCGCGCTGTAGGCATTGCCGATGGCATAGTCGTAGATGCCCAGTTTCAGCGCGTCGAGGTGCTGGGCGCGCAGCATATCGCGGTAGCTGTTGATGTCATGCTCGGCGGCATACGCGGCGTCAAGGTCTATGTTGTCGTAGTCCCTCAGGTTGCTGTCCATGATGTCCAACGCCTTCTGCACCAACTCGCTCATGTGTGCAAGGTTGGCGTTGAGGCTGGCGTCAAAGTGAACGGCATCCGCACGCTTGCTCCTCCGCGTCATGGCTATCTGGTATATAGCGTCGCCTATGCTTTCAAGGTTGTCTATGATGCGCAGCATCGTGCTGATGCGCTCCGACGCGTGCTGGCTCACGTCGCCACTGCCCACGCGGGTAAGGAATCGAGTGATTTCCTGCTCCATCTTGTCTGTGATGCTCTCATATTTGGCTATGCGCTCCATGATGGCGTCAAACTCCTCCTCGCTCTTGGCAGTGCGCAGGCCGGGCAAGAAAGTATACATGCGTAACACTCGTTTTGAGAACTCTTCAATCTCGCTCTTGGCACTCTGCAAGTTGAGCTCAGCAGTGCTAAGCAAGTTAGGCTCCAGATAGGTGAGGCGGAACTCTTCGTCTCCTTCTTTCTCTTCTTTTTTCTCGGGAACCATCCATTCCACTATTTTCACCATCTGCGGGATAAAGAATGCCAGCACTACTGTGGTGAGAACATTGAAGAACGTATGGAATATGGTGATTGCCAATGGGTACCGCTTCAAATTGATAGGATTGGTGATATCATCAGTTATGTCGGTAACGGCTATGATGCCGCTGCGGATAGGCACGAAAAGGATAAGGCAGAGCAACACTCCTGCAACGTTGAACACCAGGTGTGCACGTGCTGTACGTTTTCCTGTGGTGCCTGTGGTCATGGCCACCACCTGTGCCGTCAGCGTGGTTCCCAGGTTCTGACCCATAACCAGTGCCAGAGCTATGTCGAAGGTAATCCACCCCTTAAAAGCCATAAGCAGTATCAATGCCGTCATTGCCGACGAAGTCTGTAATATGATACACAGTATGGCACCGACAACTATGAAGAAAAGAATTTGCCATATACCACTACCACCCCATGTGCATATCTTATGAACCGTCTCAGGATCCAGTTCCGGCACAGCATGTTCAAGCAACCACATACCCACAAGCAGGATGCTCAGTCCTATTATCGTCTGCCCCAGATACTGCATCTTGTCCTTTTTCGAGAATATAAAGAAAAGACTTATAGTTCCTGCTATCATGGGCAACAAGGGTATGGTCAGCTCGTTGCCACCACCCTCCAACAGTCCTGGCAGTATAATCCATGCTGTAACTGTGGTGCCAATATTAGCTCCCATCACAACGGCTATGGCACCGTTGAGCGTCAACAGACCGGCACCAGCAAAACCCACAGCCATGACAGTGGTGGCTGTAGAACTCTGAATTACGGCAGTAATCCCCGTGCCAGCCAAGATGCCACTGAGTGGCTTGCCAGTAATTTTAGTGAGCACATGACGCAACTTGCTGCCGGCGAATTTCTGCAATCCCTCGCTCATCAGCTTCATGGCGAAGAGAAATATCGCCAATGCCCCGGCAAGATTCAAAATGACAAAGATAATGTCGGTAACTTCCATTGTTAAAGAATTGGTGTTTAGTATTTTCGTAGCATGACAACATAATATGTCACTCTACAAAAATACTAAACACTCTCAATATAGCGGCAAATAGCCTGTTACATTTTTGTTAAGATTTTCTACCCTTTCTGGTCTTGCCGGCCTTGCCGGCCTTGCTGGTTTTATCTTTCTTGCTGGTCTTGTTTGACTTACCGGCCTTATCAGCCTTCTCGGTCTTGCCAGTTCTGCTAGTCTTGCCTGTTCTGCCGGCCTTTTCTGGTCTGACCTCCTCTCTCTCCTCCACCAGTTCAAAGTCTATCTGCTTTTTCAGCATATCCACCGCCTTCACTTTTATCTTCACCGCTTCGCCCAGTTTGTAGCAGCGGCCCGTGCGACGCCCTATCACCTGATAGTTGTCCTCGTCGAGCATGTAGTAGTCGCCCTTGAGGCTTCCTATCGGTATCATGCCTTCACACTTGTTGCCTTCTATCTCAGCATAGATGCCCCATTTGCTCACGCCCGATATGTTGGCGTCGAACACCTGACCGAGCTTGTCGGCAAGGAACTCGGCCTGCTTGTATTTCACGCTGGCGCGCTCGGCGTCGGCGGCCCGTTTCTCCATCAGCGAGCAGTGCTTGCAATACTCCTCATACTCGTTGGCACTCACGCTCTTGCCACCTCCCAGATAGAGCTCGAGCAAGCGGTGTACCATCAGGTCAGGGTATCGCCGTATGGGCGACGTGAAATGAGTGTAGAACGGCATACCCAGTCCGTAGTGGCCTATGTTCTCCGTCGAATAGTAGGCCTTCGACATGGTGCGTATTGCTATGCTGTCTATCATGTATTCCTCGCCACGGCCTGCGATGTCTTCAAACAGACGGTTGTAGCTGTCTGCCAACGCCTTGCGACTACCAACACGCATCTTGAAGCCCAGCTTGGTGACAAACTCCACGAAGGTGTTCAGCTTCTCTGGGTTGGGCTCGTCGTGAACGCGATAGACGAATGTCTTGGCAGCCTCACTGGGCTTGTCCGTCTTGCCACCCTTGCCCGTTTTGCCATTACGGCCGGTTTTTCCTACGCTCTCCGCCACATTCTTGTTGGCCAGCAGCATGAATTCCTCTATCAGCCAGTTGGCCTCCTTCTGCTCTTTGATGTACACGCCTATGGGCTTTGCGTTCTCGTCGAGTTGGAATTTCACCTCCTGGCTATCAAAATTGATGGCACCCTCCTTGTAGCGTGCGGCGCGCAGTATCGTTGCAAGTCGGTGAAGTTCAAGCACCGCCTTGCCGGCGTCCGACCCGTCGTCCGCACCGCTGTCGATGATTGCCTGCGCATCTTCATAGGCATAGCGCTTGTCACTGCATATCACTGTCTTGCCGAACCAGCGAGTCAGCACCTCAGCCTTGTCGTTCATCTCGAAAACGGCGCTGAAGCACAGCTTGTCCTCGCCAGGACGCAGCGAACACACCTCGTTGCAGAGCCTCTCAGGCAACATTGGTATTGTGCGGTCCACCAGATACACGCTGGTGCCGCGCTCGTAGGCCTCGCGGTCTATGGCGCCGCCGGGCTTCACGTAGTACGACACGTCGGCTATGTGGACACCCACCTCCATGTTGCCGTTCTTCAGCCGCTGGAACGATATGGCGTCGTCGAAGTCCTTGGCGTCGGCAGGGTCTATGGTGAAGGTGGTGACCTTGCGGAAGTCGCGACGGCCCTCCATATCCTTCTTCGTGGGGTTCTTTATCTTCTCAGCCTCCTTCAGCGCCTCGCTGGGAAAATCCAACGGGAAGTCATACTCCGCCAAGATGCTCTGCATCTCCACGTTGTTGTCACCAGGCTTGCCCAGACGTTTCACCACGCGGCCCACTGGGTTGTGCATCTGCTCCGGCCAGTCGGTCATCTCCACCACAGCCTTCTCGCCATCCTCGGCACCGCCCAGGTCAGCAAGCGGTATGAAGATGTCTACTACCATGTTGCGGTTGTCGCAGACAAGGAAGGCGAACTTCTCCATCTTCTGTATCCTTCCCACAAAGCGCGTCTTCGCCCTCTGCAGTATCTCCACCACCTGTCCTTCCGGCTTGTGCATCTTGCGCTGAGGGAACATCAGCACCTTCACAGTGTCGCCATGAAGGGCATGATGCGTATAGTTGGGAGCTATCATCACATCCTCGCGGCCCTCCTCTTGCGGTATGACGTAGGCCTTGCCGGTCTGTTTCATGTCGATGACGCCCACAAGGTACTGCTTCGGCAGCAGGTCATCGTTGATGTGCTTGGGGTTGATCTTGTATTTACCTCTCCCCTCCTCCACCAGTATCTTGTTTTCTGCCATCTCCAGCATGGTGGCCTGCACCAGCTGGCGCTGTGCCTTGTCGTAGGCTCCTACCTTCGAGGATATTTGTTTGTAGTTGAACGCCGTGAAAGGCGCATTGGCGAATACTTTTAATATTTGTGTTGCTATTTTGTCGTTCATAGTATTATGTATTATCTTTTTCTTTTAATTCCCGAAATTGTGGGATTTTCATTCCCGAAATTGTGGGACTTTCATTCCCGAAATTGTGGAACTTTCATTCCCGAAATTGTGGAATAGATATTATTAATTTACAATCAATTATAAAATATTTTAACAATTTTTGTATTTTTTGATATTATATTTTTAATCCTTCAACGAGCCTATCGGCACCACCCATACCGAGTCGGCTCTCTGGTAGGCATAGTCGCCATTGGCCGTCAGCACCATCAGGAACGAAGGCTCCTTCATCCTGTCGGTGTCAATCTTCGACCGCAGCCTCAGCAGCGACGCGGCACCTTCCTCTATCAGCCTGTCGCCGCCCAGTTTTATCTCCACCAGCCCGTAGTCGCCGTTGCGCAGATGCACCACAGCGTCGCACTCCAGGCCGTCGGCGTCGCGGTAGTGGAACACTTCGCCGTTGATAGCCTGTGCATACACCCTCAGGTCGTGCACCGCCATGGTCTCAAAAAGCAGACCGAAGGTGTTCAGGTCGTTCAGCAGGTCTTTAGGCCCCACGCCCAGCGCCGCGGCAGCTATCGAAGCATCAGTGAAGTAGCGTGTCTCCGAGGCGCGGATGGCGGCCTTCGACCGCAGGTTAGGGTTCCATGCCGGCATGTCCTCGATGACAAAGATGCGACGCAGGGCGTTGAGGTATGACGCCACCGTCTTCTCATCGAAAGTGTCGTCGGTGCCCGCCAGCATATCGGTGCGTATGCGCGACATCGGTGCCTGCGACCCCTGACAGCGGGCATACGAGCGCATCAGTCTTCTGGCACGCACCACGTCACGCTGCACCCCGTCGGCGCGCGATATGTCGCTGTTCACCGTGGCCTCCAGATAGTCGTAGGCCCTGTCCAGCGCCACCGACGGTTTCTGGGTCACCGCTCTGGGCCATCCTCCGCGGCAGACTAGAAAAGCCACCTCCTGCAACGTCTTGTCCATCGTCGCCACATTGCGCGCCGCACCCGCAAACAGCGACAGCAGGCTCACGTTGCCCGTCGAGTCGCCGCTCTCCCACAGGCTCATGGTACGCATCTGCATGCGCACAATGCGACCAGTGCCAGTGTGGTGCAGCTGGCTCATGTCCGCAGGCACCGCCGAACCGGTGAGGATAAACTGGCCGTCCTCGCCACGCTGGTCCACCTCGTAGCGCACAGCATCCCACAGTTTCGGAGCATCCTGCCACTCGTCTATAAGTCGCGGCACTTCACCCTCCAGTAGCATCTGCGGGTCCTGGTCGGCCAGCTGCATGTTGCGACTGAACTGTTTAGGGTCGTTCATCGATATGATGCTGCGAGCCTGCTGTGCCGCCGTAGTGGTCTTGCCACACCACTTCGGGCCCTCTATCAGCACAGCGCCCATACCCTCCAGTTTCCGTCTAAGCAGTTGGTCAAAAATACGTTCCTTATATTCACTCATTTCTTTGCTCATTTATTTCATTTTGCAAAATTACACAAAATAGTTGAATTGCAAAAAAATATTTATTCCAATTCCCGAAATTGTGGAACTTTCATTCCCGAAGTTGTGGACTTTTCATTCCCGAAGTTGTGGAACTTTCATTCCCGAAATTGTGGAACTTTCATTCCCGAAATTGTGGACTTTTCATTCCCGAAGTTGTGGAATTCCGTCTTTCTAAATAAGACTAAAAAACAAGAGGCGCGGAAAGAGAAAAGGTGCCACTTGGGAGTGGCACCTTGTGAAATAAAAGGGTTAGAGGTTTTTGAGAGGAGAGTTACTCACCTATCACCACGTCGGTGTTGCCGCTGACGCTGGCAGCGTTGCCGCCACCATATACGTTGCTATTGATAACGGTCTTGCCGACGACCTTCACCGTGGTGTTGCCGCTGACGCTGGCAGCGTTGCCGCCACCGAAGACGTAGCCCCAGAGTGGGTCATGAGCCTTGGCGGGGTTGCCGATGCGTACCGACTTCTGGTTCACGGCCTGTGTGGCTGTCTCGACATCGCCAACAGTGACGTATGGGTTGGCAGTGACAGTGGCGCCGGCGCCGTAGCCGCCACCGAAGACGGCCTGGTTGACGGTACCCTGCTTGATGTTGACAGCGGGATAGATGATGGTGGCGTCGGTGGGCGTGTAGGGAGCGTTGTAGCCGCCGCCGTATACATAGTCGAGATCCATGGGGCAGCCGGTGTCGGTACTATCGACATTGACGATGATATTACCCTTCACGTTGCCGCCGGCGTTGTTGCCGCCGAAGAGTTCGTGGATGGTGCCGCCGAAGACGTCGACGGTGATGTTGCCGTAGACGGTTCCGCCGTGGTTGTTGCCACCAAAGACCTGACCATATTCGCCACCGTTGATGATGAGGTGTATGTTCTTGGGTTCAGTCTCCGAGCCGATGTTGGCGTTGTTGGCGCCGGCATAGAAGACAGGGATGTAGGTGTTGTCCTGGCAGGGCAGCGTGATGACGATGGTGCCGCCGTCGGCCTCGTTGCCACCGCCGTAGACCTCGGTGAGGAGGCGCTGGCAAGTGGCGTCCTCGGTGATGTCCACCGTAGAGGTGCCGTAGATCATACCGAGGCTGTTGCTGCCGCCGAAGGTCTGGTAGATGATACCACCCTCCACGCTGACCAGAGCGTCGCCCTTGTCGGTAGAGTGAGGTGCGGTGGTGCTGGTGGTGCCGAGTATGAGGGCGTCATTTGACATACCCACGTCGGCGCCAGGGTTGTAGTTGTCGGCCGACGGGTCGTTGTGGTTGTCCGTGGCGCTGTAGCCGTTGCCACCGGCGAAGACCTGATACATGCGTCCGCCCTCGATGGTAACATCGTTCTGGATGGTGTTGGCGGCGTTGCCACCACCATAGACATACATGATGGTGTTCTCGCAGCCGTGGACGTAGACCACCGACTTGCGCGGGGTCTCCACATTCCACGATCCCTGTATACGGTCGGTGCTGTATATTTGGTCGAGGACATTGCTGGCGTTGCCGTCGCTGGCGTCTGTTGCCGGAGTGCCGGTGAGGACGTTAGCCTTGTTGCCACCGCCGTAGACAGCGTTGAGGGCGTAGTTCGATGCCGTGCTTGCCGAGGCGTCGAGTGCCGCTTTCTCCGCTTCTGTTACGGGGTTGCTGACGGCAGGCACACTGGTCGCCGCGGTGCGGTAGGTCTTGTAGACATCGACGCGCATGACGCCGAGGGGCGACGAGTAGGTGTCGTTGCCGCCAAAGACGGCGCCCTCGATGGTAGCCTCGCCATAGGTGGTCGAGGAGCCAATGTTCACCTGCGTGTTGCCGTCGACGATACCTGCCGTCGGCGAGGTGGTGCTGCCGGCGCCGCCGCCGAAGACATTCTTCTTGACGGTGCCACTGAGGATGTTGACGGTGGTGCCACCATAGTCGACGTGGCCGTTCTCGCCACCGCCGTAGACGGAGCCATAGACAGTGAGGTCGGAGGGTGTGCCACCAGCGGTCTTGCCGACATTGACGATGCTCTTGAAGACGTAAGACATCTCGCCAAAGTATCCGTGTATTTTTGGGGTGCCGTCATTGTTGGTGTCGGCAGCGCCCTTGTAGAGCGTGGTGCTGGCAGGGTCGTTGGCACGTCCGCGGGCCGAGCCGAAGACGTTGCCGCCATAGCCGAGCGCAGCGCATGCCGCTGTACCGACGCTACTGGCGATGTTCACCGTGGCGACGCCGCTGGTGGTGCCGTCGCCCTGATAGCCGTCGTCAATGGCGCGAGGGCCGTAGTCACCCACCGTACCCATGGAGCCACCGCCGTAGACATTGCGGTAGATGGTGCCACCGGTGATGTTGACATTGGTGTTGCCACGCACATAGCCGGCGCTGAAGGAGTTCCAACGTTCGTCGACGCCGCCATTGGTGTGGGTAGAGAAGTCGACGCCACGGCCGCCGCCGTAGACGTTGCCTATGTAGTCATATTTCTTCTTTTCGCTGTCGCTCATGCTGGCGTAGGTGCCGCTGACATCCTGACCGATGGTACCGCCGCTGACGTTGACGAAGGTGCCACCGTAGCCCACATGGCCGTTCTCGCCGCTGCCGAAGACAGAACCGGCGACGACACAGTTCTCCATGATGTTGACCGTGGCCTTGCGAACAAAGGCACGACCGCTGTAATTCCTGCCAGCCATACCGCGGCAGGAGCCGAAGACGCGTCCGTTGTTCATACCGTCGTCGCCAATCACGGCGTTGCCAGTGATGGTCACCGTGGTGGTGCCTATTGAGTCGCCATTGCTGTTGACATAGAGCATACGACCCACTTGGTCATAAGCTGTTGGAGCCAGTTTGGAGCCGAAGCCGTTGGCGTCGACGTCCGATTCGCTGTTCTTGTAGCGCATGGTACCCACGGTGGCGAGGGAGCCGCCGCCGTAGACGTTGCGTCGCACGGTGCCACCGCTAATCTCGACGAACGTATTGCCGTAGACGCGTCCGGCGGTATAGCTGAAGGTGTTGCCCGTACCGCTCTGGATGGGGTCGACACCGCGTCCGCCGCCGTAGACGTTGCCGTGGTAGACGGTGTAGAGTGCGCCGTCGCGTTCGGGTTCACCCCAGATGTTGACCATCTTGTCGTTGCTGGTGAGTTCAGCGCCCACGGTGCCGCCGTCCATGGTGACGTGAGCGTCGGTGAGGACGTGTCCGTTAGCGCCGCCGCCGAAGACGTTGCCGCGTATGTCAGCGCCGTCGTGGATGTTGACGTGGGTGTCGTCGCAGTAGGCGAGGTGCGTGACGTCGTCGCTGTTCTCGCCAGCGATACCGCGGCCGCCGCCGTAGACAGAGCCTTCGTTGATGCCGGTGACGCCTACCTGGCCGCCGTTGACATTGACGGTGATGTCGCCCGTTTTGCCTCCGTTGGAGGCGTATGCCAGCACGAAGAGGCTGTCAGGTTCATAGTCGGAGTTGAAGCCGGTGCGTCGCACGGCATATTTGCCGGCGGCGCGTGTGGTGCTGTTGTTGCCATCATAGTCGCTGGCGTCCCATACGAGCTTGTACTCATAGATAGGCTCGTCGTTGACGGGTATGCCGCTGCCTGCCTCGGTGGAGAAGGTGCCGACAGAGGCGAGGGAGCCGCCACCGAAGACATGGTGGTATATCATGCCACCCTTGATGTTGACCACGACGTTGCCGTGGACGCGTCCCGCGGTGGCGCTGTAGCCGTTCTCGGGGTGCTCGGCGTCGGAGTGGTCGACACCACGACCGCCGCCGTAGACGTTGCCACGGTAGATGGCGGGGCCATGTCCTGCGGCGTTCTCGCTGTCCTCATACTGCAGGTCGAGGGTGACGGGAGTGGTGTTATTCGAGAACTTGTAGCTGCTGTAGCCACTGCCTGTGAGGCCTATGCCATAGGAGTTGCTGTTGGTGACGAAAGCCTGGTCGTGGAGAGGCAGAGCGCCGATGACGCCGCCCTCTATGTTGACGAGGGTATGATGCTTGACGTGGCCGTTCTCGCCGCCGCCGAAGACGGAGCCGCAGATCACGGGGATGTTGCCGTCGGTGTTCTTGACGGTGACGATGGTGTTGCGAGTGAATGCCGCGTCGACATAGTCCAGCACGAGGGTGCTGGAGATGAGTGCGCCGACACCACGTCCGGAGCCGAAGACGGAGCCGGAGTTGGAGCCCAGGAAGTGATAGTTGAGTTCGACGAATTTCTGCTTCTGTCCTGCGGTGCCGAGGGCGTTCCAGCTGGCATCGACAGTGGCGCTGTTGTTGGCGGGCCAGAGAGCAGCGTCGGCCTCGTTGGGATAGTTCTTGTAGTGTTGCACAAGGAGGTACTTGGCCATGGCGACTTCCTCGTCGGTGAGGCCGCTGGTGCGTGTGATGGGTTCCTCGATGACCTGCCAGGGGTGTCCGATGTGGGCGTTGCCACTGACGGTGACGATGGCCTGACCGGTGCCTTGTATGAAGAGGTGACGCTTGTCGCCGTCGATGGTCTTCAGCGAACTGCTGCCGACGGAGGCGAGAGAGCCGCCGCCATAGATTGAGTGGTAGAT
>Ga0247610_10005421_pt1 | contig 13427 bp, 1 predicted proteins | sample 174DNAGHGhighgp2_FD_193483 | JGI IMG/M metagenome (GOLD analysis project Ga0247610, IMG submission 193483) | Sheep rumen microbial communities from Palmerston North, Manawatu-Wanganui, New Zealand - 1742 DNA GHGhigh gp2 | ecosystem: Host-associated > Mammals > Digestive system > Stomach > Rumen ...
AATCCCCAATCCCCAATCCCCATTCTTAATTCATTGAATTTAATAATAATTACTTATTTTTCTTTAATATTAAATATTTAAAGAAATTAATAATAATTATTTTTAAAACTCGAATAATTATATATAGGAAAGTTAACATTCTTCCCTACAAATATTATCATTACAGAGTAATTTATTTTCTCCGCAAGAAATACTAGGTGCACAAGCCTCGAATTTTTCTGCGCAAACATCATTCTGGCATAAGTAAGGATAATTATCGTTGCATTTTTTTAATCCAGGACAATAAATTTCATTTTCAACGCATTCTCCATTTTGACAAACGACTTCATCTTCAGTTTTACAAGTAATTGAAGAAGGACATTTATTTACATCTTTTACTATTTGTTGTCCAATACATCTAAATTCTAATGAGCTTCTTTTTTCAGTTACCACACATTCGTCATAATTATCTCTACATGATAAATCAGCGCATAATACTTTTCCTATAGGGCATACTCTTTGGTTAGGACCACTTTTTTTTGTTCTGCAAATACCATCCAAATTATAAACCAAATTATTAACCAAACATTTTGTTGATGAACCTTTTAAATAAGGACACATATCAGGTCTATCTTTTGGTACACAATATTTCATAATATCGCATTTTATATATCCATCAGGACAATCACAATCTGTTTGTGATTTTACACATTTATATTCTCCATTAACCTTACAATAGAAAGGCGTTCCTGATATATCTTTTGAATTTGCTCTTTCCTCAGTACATTTACTATCAGGATCTATGCATTCTGATAAATCTGCAACACAAAGTCTTTTATTAGGGCAAGAATAAGTATCGCTGGGACATGTAAATTCCTTTAACTCAAAGCTTACTTCTTCTCCGTATTTTTCTTTTCCTATTAAAATATTAAAGAAATATTTTCCTTTCATTGTTGGAACAAATTCAACATTATATGAGCCATCTCCATTATCTATGACTCTTGCATCATCTAAAGGTATTTTATCTCCTTGAGTTGTAGTACTTAAATATTCAGCTTTTACAGTAAATTTTTCTCCTCCTTTTGTTATTTTATTTTTGAATCTATCATAACAATAGAAAATGAAATGTGTTTTTACTGAAACTTCAGCTTCTTTTAATGGATTTGTATCAAAGTTAGAATTATCTTCTGCGTAGCATGGACCTGTTAATATAGTAAATTTAGGTAAATCTATTTGTTCTTTATTCATTTTATAATATTCTTTTTCTTTATAAAATATATGCAATTGATGTGTACCTACTGTATGAATACTAATTTGATAATTCAAAGTTCCTTGAATAGGTTCAATCTTTTTATTTGTTTCAAAAACTGTTTTATCATTATTTTTAGTAAATGAAATATCGAAATAATCATATAAAGGTTCTGTTACTGTGTTATTATACTCATCCATACCTGTTACAGTAAATGAAGGAGAATCAAGTATTGATATTGAATCAGGATTGAAATTATAATCTAATTTAAATTTACTATATTCAAGAGGATAGCATATTTGATTATATTGTTTTATGGTCTTTCCTCCATACATTACCTTTATTAAATAATTACCTGCATATTTATATTTATCTTTTTCCGGATTTGTAATACTTATTTGATATTCATTATGACATTCTGAATCATCTCCTGTTGATTTTTGTGTCTTATATATATCAAATTCTCTTATATATTTCAATGTTGAATCTAAAGGTCCAGTTACTTGAATTTTAAATTGAGAATGTAAATCACCATTATCTAAACATTTATAATTTGCATCTAGAGTATATATCCACATATCTAATTGTTGTCCTGCATATATTTTTTCTTTATTTGATGAAACAATTTTAGTTTTATCAGGATCTATTGAAGATTCTATTGTTAATACAATATCTTCTTTGAATATATAAACAGTGGTTTCTCCATTATTATAAAGGAGATTAAGATACATTTTCTTTGGAGGATATTTAGGCATTAATGATAATTCAGCTATTTCATGGAAATTTAAAGATTTATAATCATATGGTTCTTTATTATTTATTAGAGTGAAATAACTAATTTTTATTATATTATCTGACTCTTCTATATTATTATTAAATTTATCGTATAATGCGAATTTTATTGTTATAGCCCTATCATCAGGAATAGTTGCCTCAGGTTGAGCTGTTATCTTAGTGTACTCTTTATCTGGAATAGGATCTGGTGTTACTTTATATTTAGCAGGGCCAACATTCTTTTTTTCTTTATTATTAGATGAAGGATCAGTCACTTCAACATTTAAATTATATTCACCTTTTTTTTCTGAATAAATAGTAATAGTATATATACCATAATCTGAGCCCGCTTTTGATTTAGATGATTGGAATGTATTATCTTGTGTATTTCCAATATTAATATTTAGATCATTATTTATATCGATATCATCGTTATATAATAATCCATCTTCCGTTCTTAATTCTAATGTGAATTTTTCATAATTACCAGCAACGAAACTTGTATCTTTTGGTTTTAAAACACATTTAGATATTACATAATCTCCATTTCCATGTAAATCATCTCCATTTGTAACGATTAATTTATAATGGAAATTTGCATTTCCAAGAGATGAAGAAACTTTTAAGTTTAAGTCATATGCCCCTTTTACTAAATGATTATAAATATGGACATATGATGGATTACTATTAAAATCTAAATCAAAATTACCTGTATTCTTTAAAACAGTAAATGTAATTGTTTTCATTTTATTTCCTGACATAATTACATCTGCTATGTTTGCATTAGTTGGTAATTCATATACATAATTTTTCCATTTATCATATAATGTCATATTTAATTTAAGAATTTGTGTAGTATCTATAGAGAAACTAGATTCATTAAGATATTCAGTATATACTCCACTGGAAGTTTCACGGGAAAGAATTGAATTTGGTGGATAGGGATCTCCTGGAATCACCACAATAATTATTTTGGATGTATCTAGTTTATCCTTATTATCATATGTTACTTCAACTTTTATATCTCCTACAATTGTTACTGGCTCTTTTGAAGTATAAAATACTTTTTTTACTCCCGAATCATATTTACCAACAGATTCTATTTCTTTACTATTAGCGTCAATAAACATAACATGGAATTTATTTATATATTTATTATAATCCAATTGATTTCCATTTTTATCAAATGCAACAATACCTATAACAGGATTATTTCCGGCTTGAATAGGAGTAGTCTTTTCTTTAATAATAGTTTTAGTTAAATCTATAGCTCCAGGTGCTATTAAGAAATGTGCTTCTTTTCTAAGATAAATACCTTGTGAACCATATTTAGATGTACTAACAACATAAGTACCTGCTTTAGTTACTGGAACTGAATATTTTCTATATCCTGTATCTATTTCATTTTCTGATGTGGTTTTAGTTACTTCTGCTCCTCCTTGTAAAGTTACCTTTAATCCTATTGTTTCTTGTTTTGTTTCTGCTAAATTATTATATTGATCATATGATGCTACTTCAAAAATATAATTATTATCAGCATTTCCATCTAATAATTCAGTATCAGAATTTGGTTTATAATATTTTTTTAAAATTTCCGTTTTTACAACTACGTTTGGTGATACTTCCATTTCTGGATGCAATCCTTCAACCAAAACATTATTTACATAAATATCAAGTGGACAAGATACTAATTTAGGATAAGTATTTGCTTTCTGAGTAGTTATAGTAATTTGGAATACTCCAATTAATCCTGCTCTACTTTGTTCTGCTTTGAAAGTTAAATCCTCGTATCCGTGTGGTTTGACTATAATATTATAATCCCAATTACTTTTTCTCTTATCCTCTATTGTTCTTATTTCAAGAATTATATAACCACTATCACCTGCAATAAATTTCAAATTTTGTTCATTGATATGAGTCTTTTGAATATCTTCTTCTTTATTGGAACCTCCATGGTCATTAATAAGTGATATATTATATTTTAAAGAGTTAGTACCATCTGTGAATACTAAATCATAATATCCACTTGCTAAATAAGCATATTTATTAGACTGACTTTGTTCATCATTTATAACAAACTCTGCATATTTCTGATTTATATTCTCTTTGTTATTTAATTTAAGATTATAAATAATACCTTCTAATTGACTTTTCAAATAGGCTTTAAAAGTTTTTAATTTTTCTTCGGGAATAAAATCTATAATATTGAAATATTCATCTCTCGGGTATAATCTATACACTGGCTCTTCTTTTGTATTCTTTTCAATTATTCCGTCTTTTAAAAGTTCATAATCATTTTTAGATGATTCATACCTCATAACATAACTACTTTTGAAATCTAAATCTTGACTTTTTATATCAATACGGCAAGAAACACATTTTATAGGATTTATATCTATATAACCATAAAAATTAGTATATCCCCTTACATAAAATTGGCCAGGATATGAAAGAACATTTATGCCTTCTACAGCCTCAATAGTATGTGATTGCATAATTACTTTTGCAGTATTTCCTTCATTTGCATATTTAACTTGATATGGAGAAGATTCTTTAAATTCGTTGGCATCAATCAAATTGAAATATTTATCATAAGGTGTTATATAAACTTTGACAATTTCTCCAACAAAAGCTTCCTTTTTACTTACTTGTAAAATACTATTATCAGCATTTGGCTCTCCATGACTAAAAGTTATAGTATAATTAGATAATGGCAAATAGGCTCCAACAACAATATGTTCTCCAGCATATGTTGATTTTAATGTTATAGTAATATCTCCTGATTTTTGAGATACAGTTTCTGCACTATATTCATAATTTTTTACTTCTTTTGAAGGAGCTATTTTAATTTTAAGTATTGATAAATCGAAATTAATATCAGTTATTAAATTATTATATTTATCATATAATTTATTAATCATTTGGAATTTATCCTCAACTGATACACTTCCTAAATTTCTTTGAGTAATTTCATTACCTTCCATTGTAAATAATTTAGACCAAGTTGGTTCATTTGGTATAACTTTCATAGTAATTTTTGTGGATATTTCTTGTTTTTCTACTATTATAGTAGTTTGGAAACTATCTTTCTTTTTTGTACATATAAATTTGAATGTATATTGTCCAGGTTTACCTCCTTGAGCTATAGTATATTCACATTGTTCCATATCATCAGGGAATTTCACTCCTAAATGTGATGTGATATCTAAATACCAATAATTCTTACGTACATTATCTTTAGTTCTTAATTCCAAAGAAACTGATCCTTCAACTCCAGCTGTTAATGTTAAAGTAGTAGGATTAATATATGTTTTAGTAATATCAATTGGGCCTGAACCACCATCTGTATAACCACCAGTAATTTGAACTGGATAAATTAAATTTTGTGTTTTTGTATATACTTTAAGTTTATAATTATTTCCATTAGGAACATATTTCCATTTCTCAATATTTTCATCATTTTCTGTTGAATCACATAATGCTGATAATTTATTTAATTTATCATTTTTTACACATAATTTAACATCAGTTATTTCAATATCAGTATTGACTCCAAGATTTTTAACTTCGTTTTCATTTATAATAGAATTCATAAATCTATCAAAGAAACTTAATACGAAATTAGGATTAATAGTAACAGATAATACATTAATATTAGTTTTTGACATTTCTTTATTGTTATTTTTATTAATTACTTTTGTTTTTAAGAAATCTAAAGCATCTGGATTTATATCAAATTGACAATTTATGCAATTAACAACTTTATCAGAATAATCAACTCCAAATAATACATTTCCAGATTTAGTAATATTTTTTTCACAACTTATATATATTGGTTTTCCTTCTATTTTTTTGCAATTTCCAGAAATTGTTACAGAATCACCTCCTCCTATAGTATAATGAACTTCGAAATTTGATAATTCATCATCAGATAAAGAAGAAACATCATTCTTATATTTATCTTTTGGGTATATTTTAATATTATTAATATCCCCAGCTATAACATTTTCTATTTTTACAATTTCTGCATAAGAGGTTGAGGAATCGATAGGACCACTGAATAGTTGATATGAATAAGTTTGAGTGAAATATGCTGAAGTAACATCGATTTTTGTAACTTTGGTACATCCATAAGAAACATATATATAAGCATTATCAGTGTATATATTACTAGTAAGAGAATATTTTTCCTTTGATTCTCCTTTAAATAAGGCATTTAATTTGTTTTGTGGATATTCATTTTTATCAAATACTTGAGTACATAAATTTCCAAATTCGTCATATGGAATAAAAGCTAAAATCGGTGGATTTATGACAGTACCATCCTTCAATCCTGATGAATAAGTAATATATTTCAAACTTGCTGATTTTATATTTAATGAAATTGTTTGAGTTATTGTTTTAGATTGATAAGTCAAAGTTAATATGTTATTTTCTTTTCCTGTAGTAGTAACAAATTGTTTTATTTTTAATTTCATCAACCCATTCTTTTCTCCACTTATTTTCTTAATTTGTAATTTTGTTTCATCCAAATTATATGAATTACTGACTCCGAAAGATACTAAATTAATTTCATAATTCCATCTTAATCCATCAGAAGCTCTGAATTCAATATCTACTTCTTTTTCTTCTCCCGCATATGCTTCAATTTCAATAGGATTTATATTAATTTTTCCTAAATCATAATCACTTGAAGGAGAAACATCAGCTTCACCTAATAAAAATAATGGATATTTCAAAATTTCATTGCCATATGTTATCTCAAGATTATATGCAGCTAAAGGGAGTTTAGAGAATTCTTCTCTGAAATCTGGTTTATATGATAATTTTATATAATCATCTAATTTTTCTACTATTAATTCCCATGTATAAGTACTATATGTCATTACACATGTTGTTTTCACACTTTTATCATAAAGAGTAATTTTTTCTCCATCTGAAGTATATAAGAAGAATTTATAGAATGGATAATATAAAATATTATTAATATTTGTTTGTGCTGTTAGTGACATTAAATTATCATTAACATTATCGATATTATAATACAATTTACTTGTTTTTAAATCAACTTTTTGATAAGCAACTTCTATATCTTTTTTTTCTTGTATATTTTGATTATTATAAGTCACAGATACTTCATAATTTCCTATATTTTGATAAGTATATGTATATTTAATATACTCGGAAGTAAATGAATTATAAGTATAAGAAGCAATATCATTTCCTTTTTTAGTTTTTACTGAGACTTTATCTTTTTCATTATTCAAATTATTTTCTAAAGATCCTAAATAAACTCCGAGTCTATCAATTAAATAAACAGTAACTATAGATGTTTCCTTTAATATATAAGATGTTTTATCTATTTTCCAATATGACTTTGAAAGATCAGGTACTCCTGGAACTTTTGTATATATAAATGAATATTTTCTATTACTTTCAACAATATATATATTCCATGTATGCTTTGAAATAACTGTTTGTATTTTATCAGTGAAAAGATAATTATATTTAGATTGATCAAATTTCAAATCATAGTATGTTTCATCGGATCCAAATGTCTCAGAAAATATTGTATATTGATTTGTTCCTTTTATTGAATTTGTTAAATAATTTTGGTATTTATCTTTGAATTTAAATGAAAAAGAAACTATTTCATCATTTGTTGGATTTTTTTTCCATGTATATTTATCAGAAGAAATAGTAAACAGAGCAGAATTTTCTAATTCTAAATAATAAGCTAAACCACTATTAACTACTAATTGAATTTTTGTAGGAACTTTTTGTGATTCTATGAACACAGAAATATAATTTGAGTTAGTAGTTTTTGTACAAGTTATTTTTATATAATATTGACCTGGAAGTTCTGCTTGTTCTACATTTGAACTACATGTATTACTATCTGTTTCAAAATTAATTTTGATTTTTTCATTTGGTTCAGGATACCAATAATTTTTTCTTTGTCCATATTCTGTTCTTATTTCCATTAAAATTTTACCTTCTTCTCCTGCTATTAAATTTAATATTTTAGGAGAAAAATAAGTTTTTGTAAAATCAGGATCATCAGAAGAACCATCAGGAGATCCATCTCTTATTGTTATAGGATAAGACAATCTATTTTCTTGGACATTGATTTCATAAATAATAAGTTCATAATTATTATTTGTTAAATATTTCCATTTATTTTCATTATCATCACCATTTTCTGTAGGGCAAACTATAATATTTTTTGTTTTACCTCCTTCGTCAAGTACACATAATTTTATATCTGTTCCTTGTAAAACTGCACCAATATTGATTTTATTTACAATAAATGCTTCTAATTGGTTATCATAATAATCATGGAATGATACTTCAAACACAGGATATGTTTCTGTTTCTACTTCATTATCTTCTTCTGTTTTTAAATATATATTTTTATTAGTATAAAGTGTTTTAGTTTTGGAGAACCAAACATCTCGAGCAGTAACAAAGAATTGACATTGATTTTTACAGGATATAATAAATCTTGTATAATATACAACAAATTGGAACATTCCAGCTTTTGTAATATTGGCTCTACATTCTATATTTGTGTATTTTATTTTCTCTTCTTCTTCTTGTAATAATATTCTGAGGTCATTATTTGTCGATTTTTCAACTAAAGTGCAATTCTCTACTTTTTCTTTAAATGTTCCTGTAATTGTTTGGTAATAAATTGCAAACGATGATAAGTGTGCTTCGTTTAATCCATCTATATCATTATTATATAAATCTTTAGGAGTGATCAATAAAATATATTCTCCTCCAACATCATCAGTCGTTGATTTAATTTCTGCGTATGATATATCTTTATCTATAGGTCCACTATAAATTCTATATTCATAAGTAATTGAATTTTCAAAATAATCAGAACTCACAATAACATTAGTAGAAACTTGTGATGTATATTGCACTACTAAAAATTCATTATCTTTTAGGTAATGATTTGAACCTAATGAAATTTTATCTTTAGAAGTACCTACAGTTAAAGCTTCTAATTCTTCTTTTGATACAGATTTTGTGAATAAATTTTCATAAAGATTACCATAGCTATCAAGTGGTCTAAAAACAATAATTGGAGGATCTATAACATCTCCAGCTGTAGGACCTTCAACTAATTCTAAATTAGCTAAATCTGCACATTTTATAGTTAATGCAACTTTTTTTGGAATTACTTCATTTTTATATTTAAATGATAAATAATTCGGCTCATTTGTTGTTACTTTTGTTTGAGTTACAAGAATTTCTACTTGACCTTTTTTGGGACCTAATATATGCTTTATATTTATATTTTCATTAGTTAAATCTTTTTGAGAATATTCAATTTTGAATTCATCTAAATTTACTAGATAATTCCATCTTAAATTATCTTTTGCTCTAAATTCAATAGTAATTGTATAAGTTTTTCCAGCAATACCATCAATGGAAAGCGGCCTAACTTCAGTTTTACTTAAATCGTACTCTTTATCATTTGAATGATCTGAATCTACACCACCAATTAAAGATATTGGATAAATTAAATTAGACTTTTCATCTCTAAGAATCAAATTATAATCGCCTCTTGTTAATTCTTTGAAATAATCAGTTTCACTTTCTGGGAAATTAAATTGAACAAATTCATCATTATTTTTATTAACTTGGAATATTATAGGTTGAGGCATTGTATCTGATTTAAATTCTAATTCAAACTTTATATTTTTATCATATTTGGTCTTTAAATCATCTTTGCTATAAAATTCTAGTTTGAAATTTGGTGTATAAATTTTATTATCAAGAGTGACTCTTGTGTCTATTGACATTTCTACAACAGTACCAATAATCATTTTAAATTTACTATGTTGTAAATTATATATATTATCGATAACATTTAATTCATTTGAATTTTCATATTTTAATTCGTTTGTGTTATCATATTTAACAGTTATTTTATATAATCCTGAAACAGTAAATTTAGCTTTGTATCTTAAAGCATAGTTAGAAGTAGTGGTATCATAATTTAAAGTAATTTCATAATTTTCTTCATTTTTTGCTGTAACTTTGGTTTTTTCTTTTGCTAAGTCTAATTTATCTCCTTGTAATCCAAATAATTGATTATTTTGATCTTTATATATTACTTCTACGAATGCTTCATAATTAATATAAATTTCAGTATTTAATAATGTGAAATAAGAATTTTCTAGAGATAAAGGACTTCCACCTTTACTTCCGTCATATCTTAAATAATATTTATTATTACAAGTTGACTCCCTAGTATAAAATATCCAACCTTGTTGAATTTTTTCGTAAGGCACATTATCTCTAAATTTATAAACTTTATCATTTTCATCATATACAATACTAAAATAAGTAGTATCCGAGCCATATTTTTCAGAAGATATATCGGCATATTTAGAGAAATAATCTTTATTTTCTATTATTTGATTATATTTATCATAAAGTTTGAAACCTACTACAAGATTACCATTATCAAATCCTCCAACATATTCATAATATTTTTCTTTTCCAATCGTTTCTTTTTGTTGAATGGTATTTTTTGAATTTTCCCATTCTAAATAGCAAGCTTGAGGTGGTTCTGATACTATTGTTATAGTTTTTACTTTTATTTCATTAACTAATATTTCAAATTCTCCTATGAAATCTATTGTAGATTGAGCATATATATCATATACCCCCTCTGTTGATTGTGGTGATATTCTAAATATTATATTTGAATCAGATGGTTTTAAATTAAATTTAATATTTTCTTTTCCGATATCATAATTATATAAATTATTATCTGTTGTTTGTAAAATAAGGTATCCTATTTTAGATTCTTTGGCTTTAGTTAGAAGTGTTACACTATCAGGAATATTAACTTTAGTATTTTCTTCTTTTAAATTGTGGAAGCATGTAACATAATTAGATAGATTTATTATATATTTAATAGCCGAAGATTTAATATTATTATTATATGTAAATTCTAAATTATAATAAAAAGATGTTTTTTTAAATAAAAGATCAGTTGAAGTTTCATCTTTTGTATACACACCTATATATGGTTTAAAATCTAAAGTAATCATTTTTAATTTAGGTTGAACGAAATTAAATGATTCATCATGTCGACTAAAGAATTTGACTGCTATATTTTTAATATTAAAATCAGAAGGATAACTTCCATATGATGATATAAGGACACTTCCATCTTCTTCGGCAAAATCAATAGCTGTGATAAAACCTTTTGAATCAGGAACATAAGTTATCATGGTAGTTCTTGTATCTATATCTATCCAATTTTTAGTACTTGGATCTAAAATTTTTTGAATAATATATTTACTTGATTCTCCTCTTACGTAGAATTGATTTATTATCGAAGTAATTTTAGTCGTTACTTTTGTTGTTTTTAATTTAAGATAGCCATTAAATGCGAAATTTCCTATTTCAGAAGTGACATATTGGCAATCATAATATGAAGACTGAGAAGAGAAGATAGCAGGACTAAAAGCTTTTTGTGAAGGCCAATTTTTATCGACTGAGCAGGTAAATTCATATTTTGAATTTTGTATAAAACTATCTATAGATATTTCATTTCCATCAGCATCTCTCAAATGGCATCTATAGGTAAGAGTAGTACCAACTTTAACAGTAGGAGCTGAAGAATATCCGGTTAATTCACAGTAAGAATTTACTGAACTTGCATCACTAGGGATAACATCAAATCTTATAGGTTTATCCATATATTCATTTTTTTCTATTTGATAGCTACCAATTTCTCCAACACTAATAGTCATTTGATAATATTTTCCATTTTCCTTTAATTCATAACTTATTGTATTTGCATTTATATTAGAAGTTGAACCATCAGAATTGACTTTCTTTAAAGTGAATAAATTATCTGAGGAGGATATTATAACTTTATTTCCATATTGGTCAGATATTTGAAAATCTAAAATGATTTTTAAATCTTTCTTTATAATGAAGTCTCCAGAACTACTTTCTCCGAAACCTAAATAATATATATCAGTTGAAGATTTCATAGGGACAGCACCTATGATACCATCATGACCTACTAATCTGATTTGTTTGGTAGGACCAGGAACAACATTATAATAACTCTTAGGAGCAGCTCCTTTTATATCTTCGTTAATATTAATAGAATGAGAACCTACTGTGGTACAAGCAGGGATAGTTAAAATTAAAGTGTAGTTGTCTAATTTACTTATTGTATAAGAACCTTTTGTATCACAATCTTGTGTGATATAGAAGCTATATTCCCAAATATCATATCCGAAAGTATGAGGCACTTTTTTTCCTTGATTATCTATAAAATTAAAAGCATAATTTATGGTTTGACCTGGCTCATAATTAGCTTCTTCGTAGAAATTACCATTTTGATAGAAGGTTCCTTTCATTTTGGATATAACATAATTGTCTTCACACATAAAAGTACCCATAATGTTAACTTCTCCTCTATTACTTTCCATAAATCCGGTAAATCCAACGTATCCAATATTAGTTCCGAGAGTTGCTTCAAGGTCATAAGACATTTGATGTAAAACATTATTAGGACCGGAATACAAAATAAGCGTTTTCTCTTTATATACAAGTCTAAAGTCCCATTCATTTCTTTTACCTGGAATATATGCTTGAGTTGTAAGTTTTTTACTAACCTGAGCTATACTATCATAACTATGGCAAGAGGTTCCACAATATCTAATAGAAAAACTGCTGTCACCAGGATCATAGTCATCTGGATTAAAATCAAATTCAATTATCAAAGCATTGACGAAATTGTTATAACCGATATCTTGAAATTTAATACTTGATGAGGTACCACCGGCAACAGATCTTGCTTCTAATCCACTTATGGTGTTTTTATATCCTGAGATAACAATGGTAAAACCATATATTTTCTGTTCTCCTGAATTTTCTACTATTTCTACTGCATCAATTGCTGTTTTGTAATGGACTTCAAATCGAGGTTCTATTAATACTTTACGGCTAAAGAAGAGTGATCCTGGAAATTGGAAAAAGCAAGTAGCCGCTAACCATCTACGAGCTGAACCATATGAATTCATATTTAAATCATCCACATAAGTCTTACGCATTCCTGAAGGGCAGGTGTCATCTTCCGAGAAAATGGATGAAAATAGAATGCAAATAATAGTCAAAAAAAGAAATAAATTTCTTTCTTTCATTGATTAAATTATATTAATTAAATTGTTATTGATATTTATAGCTGATAAATCTTATCAATAAATAATTTAATTATTATTTAATTAATAATTTAAATAAATATCAATTATATTAAGTTATTTTTTTTAAACTTATAAAATGGGGATTGGGGATTGGGGATTGGGGATTGGGGATTGGGGATTGGGCCCAATCCCCAATCCCCAATCCCCAAACCCCAAACCCCCAACCCCAAACC
>Ga0247610_10005422_pt1 | contig 13427 bp, 6 predicted proteins | sample 174DNAGHGhighgp2_FD_193483 | JGI IMG/M metagenome (GOLD analysis project Ga0247610, IMG submission 193483) | Sheep rumen microbial communities from Palmerston North, Manawatu-Wanganui, New Zealand - 1742 DNA GHGhigh gp2 | ecosystem: Host-associated > Mammals > Digestive system > Stomach > Rumen ...
TGAAAGCTGCCGACGGCAACTACGGCAAGGGTGGCATCATCTGCTTCGGCTCCGGACTCTTTGACTGGAACTCGCCCACGCCTTACACGTCGGTCTATCACGACAACATGGGCGGCATCATGCTCAACGCTTTCAATTATCTAACCAAATAAAACGTCACCATTATGAAAACCAACAATATAAAGCATTACATCCTTGGTTGTCTCGTGTGCTGCGGCGTTGCCGCAGCCCCGGCAACCCTCGCCTCCTGCAGCGACGATGACTTCAGCGGCGACCCCGACCGCGACTGGGAAGGCACCACCACGTTCTTCACACCCACCGACGAACAGGGCTTCAGCACCTACTACACCCCCACCGTGGGACGTGTAGGCGACCCCATGCCCTTCTACGACCAGCGTTCCGGCGACTTCAAGGTGCTCTATCTGCAGGAGTTCATCAACAACCTGAGTCACCGCTTCCACCCCATCTGGGCTGTGGCCACCAAGGATGGCGCTACCTACCAGTCGCTCGGCGAACTGTTGCCCTTCGGCGCCAACGACTACCAGCAGGACGCTGCCCTCGGTACGGGCTGTGCCTACGAGAAGGACGGCACCTATTATATATATTATACGGGCCACAACGGTAACTGCAAGAACCGTGAAGTGGTGATGCGGGCCACGTCCAACGACTTCAAGACCTGGACGAAGGACGAGCTGTGGACGCTCAACGGCCCCGACTACGGCTACTCAGGCAACGACTTCCGCGACCCGCAGGTCTTCGTAGCCGACGACAACCTCTACCACATGGTCATCTCCACCTATCCTGTCAACGGCGGCGACCCCGTCTTTGCCGAGTTCAAGTCATCCGACCTGAAGACGTGGGAGCACGTGGGACGCATCCGCATGATCTGGGACCGCATGCTCGAGTGCCCCGACATCTTCAAGATGGGCGACTACTGGTACATGGTCTACAGCGAGAGCTTCCGCACCTCGTGGAGCCGCAAGGTGAAGTACATGATGGCCCGCAGCTACGACGAGCTGAAGAACTGCTTCAACGACGGTCCGAAGTGGCCTGCCGACGGACATGAGGGCGTGCTCGACAGCCGTGCTTTCTATGCCGGCAAGACCGCTTCCAACGGTACCGACCGATACATCTGGGGCTGGTGCCCCTTCCGTTCGGGCGGCGACCTGCACGAGAAGAACATCAACGTAGGTGCCGGCGACGGCAACGAACCCAACTGGAGCGGTGCCCTGGTGTGCCACAAACTCATACAGCACGCCGACGGAACGCTCACACTGGGCGCCGTGCCTGCCATAGCCGCCAAATATAATAAGGCCGCAACAGCAAACGTGATGGCCTCAAACGGCTACAACAACGGCACGCTCAGCGGCGACGACGCCTACGTGCTCTTCAGCCGCCTCGGCACCTGCAACCACATCACATTCACCGTGAAGACCTCAAACAACTGGGACAAGTTTGGCATATCATTCCTCCGCAGCACAGACCAGCAATTCTACTATACATTGGTTGTCAACCCCGAAGACGAGAACCACCGCAAGGTGAACTTCGAACAAGAGGGGCATCGCATCGTGACAGGCCAGAATGGCAAGGAAGAGACTGTTTACGGAAAGGGCTTCATAGAGGGCATTGACGGCTACTGGTTCGAACGGCCCGCCGACAACACCTACAACGTGGATATCTATACCGACAACTCCGTCCTCGTGATGTATATCAACGATGTCTGCGCCTACACCCAGCGCATCTACGGCATACAGAGGAACTGCTGGAGCATCAACAACTATGGCGGCTCCATCACCGTCAGCGACGTACACGTCAGCCAGCAATAACGCTTTTGCATCATTTATAGATAGTTCTTTCCATTGGTAAGGGATTGTTTTTCAGGATAACATTTCAATAAACATAATTAGTAACCGTGTCCGACACTTCTCCGTCGGACCCACAAAAAAAGTGAAGCAATGAAAAGACAATTACTCATGATGGCACTGGCAGTGGCCACAATGACTGCCTCGGCACAAGTGGTGCTATGGGATGGCGAGGACAAGGAAGTCGGCAGCGACGGAGGTTTCTGGAACCGTGCAGAACCCACCGTCGTGGAAGAAGACAATGGCAACAAATGCCTCAAGGTGACACTGCGTGACAACCCCGGCGGCTGGGACAAGGAGCACTGCAATGCAGCGCTGCCTTTAGGCGACATCGACTTCAAGAGCCTGCGCCGCATGACCATGCGCATCAAGATGAGCCTCAACCACAACGTGCTCGTCAAGCTGGTGAAAGACGGCGATGGCGGCTACTCCACAGGCCGCCTGTTCTGGTGCGGCGATGCCGACCAGTGGAACATCCTGACCTTTGAGTTTGCTGCCGGCCCCGACAGCGAGAAAATCAGCGACACCGGCAACACGGTGCTGGAGATATGGCCGTTGGAAGATGGTGCCGATGCCTTGAACAATGCAGGCCAGGCCATCCATATCGACGACATCAAGATGGAAGGCCCGATGGTCGACGGCAAGGGCCTCCTCGCCTTCGCCGACAACTCGCTGACCGGCGAGGTGACCGTGACGGGAGTCATCGGCAAGGGCAACTACCAGTGCACCTGGAACGGCGACTGGCATCCCGAGGCATACGACGACTATGCACTCTTAGCCGCCAAACTCGCTCCCACCGCCACCAAGCTCGACGTGAGTGGCGCCGGCCGATGGGATGAGGACTGGGATGCCATCAAGGCAAAGTGCCCGAGCATAGAAATTGTCACCGAACAGGCTTCGGCCATACAGACCGTTGGCACCACCCGTCGTGCTGCCGCCGAGGTGTTCTCACTCGCCGGACAGCGTGTAGCCAACACTCCCACCAAGGGCGTTTACATCATTGGAGGGAAAAAGACCGTGGTGAAGTAAGCAGACTGCATCTTCTTTTGTCCTTTTCGTGCGTTTATTCCGCAAAAAGTACTGGAAACAGGCACTTTTGGCGGAATAAACGCAGTTTTATTTCAATTTTAACAATTGACACTTTTCAATTTCGATTATTATTTGTATTTTTGCACGCAAAGCGTTTAGCAGCATGACTACACTGCCCTTACCTCATAGGACATGTGTATAACTACTGGCAGAAAATTGTATGCGAAAATCATTTATACACCTTATTATATTATATAGTCTGTCGCTGTTGCTGACGGGTTGTGCCAATAACCCCCGCTATCATATCACAGTGCTGCAGTGCTCTGAGGGCAACTGGCGCAACAAGCTGAACAACGAGCTGCTGGCCGCCCAGCACCTCTACGAGGAGGACGTGGAGGTGGAGATACTCAACTGCTACGACCGCTCCGATGTGCAGGTGCGTCAGATAGACAGCCTTACCAACCTCGGTGTCGACCTGATGGTGGTGGCACCCAACGAGTATGCCGAGGTGGCACCGGCCCTGAGGCGTGCCAAGGAGCGGAACATTCCCGTCATTCTCTTCGACCGCAAGGCCGACACCGACGACTACACCGCCTTCATCGGCGGTGACAACGTGGCCGTGGGCCGTCTGGCCGCCAACTATGCTGTGCAGCTGGCACTCACAGGCGAGAAGACTGGCACAGGGGCCGCCACTGCATCGGCCGGCGGGCAGTCGCCGTTGGTGATGGAAATAACTGCCCTGCAGAGCACGTCGCCCTCACGCGACCGACACAAGGGCTTCGAAGAGGCTATGCGCCGGCACCCACAGGTGGACTACCAGTGCATCTTCGGCAACTGGGACGACCACTACACCGACACTTTAGTCCGGCAAGCACTGCTGAGCGACAAGCGCCCCGACGTCATCTTCTGCCACAGCGACTTTATGGCCCGTGGCGCCTCGTGGGCAGTGAAGGATGCCGGACTGGAAAACGTGGTGAAAATCATCGGCGTTGACGGTCTGCCCGGACCTGGCGAGGGCATAGAGGGTGTGGAGCAGGGATGGCTGGCAGCCACCTGCGTCTATCCCACACAGGGCGAGCAGATAGTGCGGCTGGCACTCGACATACTGGAGGGCAAGCCTTACGAGCGCAACAACGTGCTACAGAGCATGGTCATCACGCCCGAGAATGTAGGCACGGTGGCACTCTACAGCAAAGAGCTGCAGCAGCAGAGCAGCCAACTGTTGACCATCCAAGACAAGCTGGAGGAGTATTTCGGACTGTACAACGTGCAGAGCAAAATCATCGGAGCCGCCGTGGCCGTCATCGTGCTGCTCATCGTGGCCGTGGCGCTCACTTGGCGCGGCGTGGTACAGATTCGCACCGCCCACCGGCGCCAGAAGGCGCTGAACAAAGAGCAGAAGCTCTTCTACACCAATGCCAGCCACCAGCTGAAGACTCCGCTCACGCTCATTGCAGGGCCGGTGGGCCTGTTGCTGCAACGCAACGCCTTAAAAGATGAAGACCTGCAACTGCTACAGATTGCCCAGCGCAACATCAGCGAGATGAGCGACGTGCTCTCCGACGTGCTCAACTTCGGCAAGGACACCACCCGGACGGCAGTAGACGACACCACGGCACAGCATGCTGCCAGCCAAGCCGCAGCCACCATCGTGGAGAAGGAGCACCTCGGCATGCTGAAGCAAGAGGACACCGAGGAGCTGTCGAACATACTCATTGTAGACGACAATGCCGACATGCGCCTCTACCTGCGCACCCTGCTGGCCTCGCGCTTCTATGTGCTGGAGGCCCCCGACGGACAGAGCGGCTTGCAGCTGGCCCGCGAGAGTGTGCCCGACATCATCATCTCCGACGTGATGATGCCCGTGATGGACGGTCTGCAGTTCTGCCGTAGCCTGAAAGAGGACTTCATCACCTGCCACATCCCCGTCATACTGCTCACGGCCCGCAGCACCGAGCTACAGCAGATGGAGGGCTACGAACACGGTGCCGACGCCTATATGACCAAGCCCTTCCGCGCCGACCTGCTCATCAGCCGCATAGACAACCTGCTGCGCAGCCGCCAACAGCTGCAGACGGTGTTCAAGGGCGGACAGCAAGACGACAAGGAGGTGAAAATCACCACACAGGACAAGCTCTTCATGGACCATCTGCGCGACGTGGTGAGGGAGAAGATGAGTAACCCGAAGCTGAAGATGGACGACCTGGGCGACGAGCTGGGCATCAGCCGCGTGCAGCTCTACCGCAAGGTGAAGGTGCTCACGGGGCTCTCGCCCGTGGAGCTGTTGAGGGAGCTGCGCCTGGAGCGGTCAAAGACGCTGCTCAACAGCACCACCAAGACCGTGGCCGAGATAGCATACGAGGTGGGGTTCGCCACACCAAGCTATTTCACCACCTGCTTCAAAAAGCAATTTGGAAAGCTGCCAATGGAGTTCAGAGCGGAATAAAATATTTGTAAATAGTGTTTCATTATTGTTACATGTAACATAATTCTTAGTCACAGAACGATATATTTCAGTCTTTTGCGTTTACTGTTACTACTTTTGCGACAGTTTTTAACCAATATAGTACTAACTTAAAAAACGCAAAAGCAAATGGAAAGAACAAAGAGATTCTTACTGAGTTTCCTGTCTCTGCTGTTGTGTAGCGTGCTTTACGCCCAGACAGAGATTAAGGGAACGGTGGTTGATGAGACCGGCGAGGGTGTCATCGGTGCCACCGTGAAAGAGAAAGGGACGTCGAACGGCAGTGTTACCGATTTCGACGGTAATTTCAAGGTAAAGGTGAAGCCAGGCACCATGCTTGTCATCACTTACATTGGCTATGACCCCATGGAGGTGGCTGCCACCCAAGGCATGAAGGTCGAACTGAAGGAGAACGCCAGCGAGCTGGCCGAGGTTGTGGTGACCGGTTACCAGACACAGCGTAAGGCCGACCTCACCGGTTCTGTGGCTGTGGTGCAGACGAAGGAGCTGAAGACCTCGAGCGACACCGACCCTATGCGCGCCCTGCAGGGTAAGGTGCCTGGCATGACCATCACCAGCAACGGCTCGCCTGTAGGCGCCGGTACCGTGCGCATACGTGGCGGTGGCTCGTTCAACACGTCGCAGGACCCTCTGTTCATCATCGACGGAGTGCCCACGACGACCAACCTGAACACCCTGAACATGAACGACATCGAGTCGATGCAGGTGTTGAAGGACGCTGCCTCGGCCAGCATCTACGGTAGCCGCGCTGCCAACGGCGTGATCATCATCACCACCCGCAACGGCAAGAAGGGCGACAAGGTGAACGTTGACTTCTCGGCCAACCTCACCGCACAGTTCTACAACAAGCAGACCATGATGGAGCTGGCCAGCACCTCGGAGTATGCCACCGCCATGGCACAGGCTGCCATGAACGACGGCCTGGACCCCGAGCAGTATGCCAACAACTACGGTCTGACGCTCAACGCCAAGGCCGGCGTGCCCATACAGGCCTACGACCCCGCCACGCAGCAGATGCGACAGTTCACCGTCAACGGTCTCTACGATGGCTACATGAACTCGAAGAAGACCATGCGCTTCAGCGACACCGACTGGCTGGACGAGATATCGCGCACAGGCTTCTCACAGAACTACGACCTCTCCATCTCGAAGGCCAGCGACAAGTCGTCGGCACTGTTCTCATTCGGATATAAGAAGAACAACGGTATTCTGAAATACACCGACTTCGAGAGCTTCTCCGGCCGTATCAACAGCAGCTACAAGGTGAACAAGATTGTCACCATAGGCGAGAACGCCACCATCACCTACAGTGACCAGGTGGACTGCCAGCCTCTGGAGAACGCCCTTAAGATGTCGCCCACACTGCCCGTCTATGAAGAGGACGGCGTGACCTTCTCCGGTCCTGTGGGTGGCATGAGCGACCGCCAGAACCCCCTGCGCGAACTTTATCACAACCGCGACAACCGTCTGAAGATGTGGCGCATCTTCGGCAATGGATACATTGACATCAAGCCCCTCAAGGGCCTGACACTGCGCTCCAACTTCGGTCTCGACTACTGGTCGGAGTTCATACACAGCGTGACCTACACCTGGCACAGCGACGTGGTGAACAACGACACACCCTCTGCCAACCTTGGCGCCAAGACCTCGGTGAAGTGGACATGGTCCAACACGGCAAACTATAACTTCACCGTTGCCGCCGACCACAACTTCATTCTTCTGGCTGGTCTCGAGCTGCACCACGACGTGGAGGACCGCTCTTCGGCCTACGCACAGATGTTCGCACTGGAGAACTACGACTACATGTGGCCCGACGCCGCCACAGGCACACAGCGCGCAGGTGGTATACGCGAGGGCTACAACCTCGTGTCGTTCTTCGGTAAGGTGGACTACAACTGGAAGGACCTGGTGCTCGCCTCGTTCACCATCCGCCGCGACGGCAGCTCACGCTTCGGTGAGAACAACCGCTACGGTACCTTCCCCGCCTTCACACTCGGCTACCGTCTGTCAGAGAACCTGAAGATGGACTGGATCAACGACCTGAAGGTCCGTGCATCGTGGGGTGAGACCGGTAACCAGGCCATCTCCAACTACGCCCGCTACGGTCTCTATGCAGCCACCTACGGCGGCGGCCGCAACGAGTCGACAGCCTACGACCTGGCACTGCAGGGCAGCGGCATCTTCCCCTCGGGCTTCCGCGCCACACAGGCACAGAACAACAACCTGAAGTGGGAGACCACCGAACAGTATAACTTCGGTCTCGACTTCACGCTCCTCGGCAGCTCCATCTACGGCAGCATGGACGCATATATAAAGAACGTGAAGGACATGCTCATCAACCCCGCCTACCTCGGCTCCATGGGTGAGGGCGGCGCTTCGTGGCTCAACGGACCGAGCCTGCGCAACTGGGGTATGGAGTTTGCACTGGGCTACCGCCACACCACAGAGTACGGACTGCGCTACAATGTGAACGGCAACCTCGACTTCTTCCGCCAGCGCGTCACCTACCTGCCCGAGACTACAACCGGCTCGTATGTGCACACTGCCAAGGAGAACCTGGTGGAGGCAAAGAAACCTTACGGCTCGATAGTGGGCTACGTCGTCGACGGACTCTTCCAGAACCGTGAAGAGGTGCTGGCCAGCGGTCAGGAGAACGCCCGTGTGGGTGGTCTGAAATATGCCGACCTCGACGGCAACGGACTCATCAACGAGCAGGACCAGACATGGATCTTCAACCCCGTGCCAAACTTCTCGTGGGGCCTGAACGTGGAGCTGGGCTACAAGGACTTCGACTTCTCGATGTTCTGGCAGGGAGTGGCAGGACAGGACGTGTATAACGACCAGAAGTTCCAGACCGACTTCTACAGCATCACCGATGCAGGCTCGAACAAGGGCAACCGCATGCTGAATGCATGGACCACTGCCAACACCGGCAGCGACATACCAGCTCTGACCACGAACAACGCAGGCAATGAGAACCGCACGTCGACCTACTTCGTAGAGAATGGCTCGTACGCCAAGCTGCGCCAGGTGCAGATAGGCTACAACCTGCCTGAGAGCCTTATAAAGAAGGTGAACATGACCTCGGCACGTGTGTATGTCTCAGGCCACAACCTGCTCACACTGAAGAGCAGCTCGCTGACCTGCAGCGACCCCGAGAACCCACGCTGGATGTATCCTAACTCAACATCGTTCTCATTCGGAATCCAGACCTCGTTCTAAATTGAAAGTTGAAAATTGAAAATTGAAATTTGAAGACAGAATATTATGAAGACCAAAATATATAGAAAGGTAGCCGCCGCTTGTTTCGTATGCTGCGGTATTACCACAGCCCTCACAAGCTGCAACGACTTCATCGACGTCACCCCGCAGGGTGTCATCAGTGAAGACCTGGCCATGAGCCAGCCCAACGAGATGGTCACCTCGGCCTATGCCAAGCTGGGCGATGACTGGTACACCTATCCGTTCAACCTCTGGCCCTACGGCGACGTCTCTTCCGACGATGCCATGAAGGGCGGCTCGGGAACCACCGACACCAACTACCACCCCGTAGAAGTGTGGTCGACGCTTACGGCGTCGACACCCGACCACATGGACGAGCAGTGGTATCACTTCTACTGCAGCATCTCACGCTGCAACCGTGCACTCGTCTCGCTCGCTGAGTATGGAAAGGAAAAGCTGGGCGAGGAGACTACCAGGATACGCGAGGGCGAGGTGCGCTTCCTCCGCGCTCACTTCTACTTCAAGCTGGTGCAGATGTGGTACCAGGTGCCCTGGGTCGACGAGGAGGTGTACAAGAACCATACCGAGGAGCAGACTCCCAACAACCAGTTCACCCACGAGGAGCTGATGGACAAGATTGTGGCCGACTTCAAGTTTGCCTACGACGTGCTGCCAGCACAGCAGAGCGAGGCCGGACGAGCCAACAAGATTGCTGCTGCTGCCTATCTGGCAAAGTGCTATCTCACCATGGCATGGGGCGACGGCTACGAGGCAACGACAGGTGTCAGCCACATCAACCCGACATATATGCAGGAGGTGGTCAAGTACACTGCCGTGGTGCAGCAGTCACAGTACGGCTATCTCGAGGACTACGGCGACATATTCCTCCCAGAGTTCAAGAACTCGAAGGAGAGCGTCTTCGCAGTGCAGCACTCTGACTACCAGGACGACAACACCCTCTACGGACGTGCCAACTGGAGCAACATGCTCAACGGATGCTGGCAGATATGGTCGTGCGGATGGGACTTCCACAAACCCACGCAGAACCTGGTGAACGCCTTCAAGACCAAGAACGGACTGCCCATGTTCGACGACTACAACAAGGAGACGGCATACCCCATCAACGGAGTGCCCACGGCACAGAAGTGGGACCCGCGCCTCTTCCACACAGTGGGAATGCCCACCTTCCCCTACAAGTACGAGGCAGAGTACACCATGACAAAAGACAACAGCCGCACACCCAACACCTATGGCTACTACACATCGCTGAAGGAGGTGCCACAGCGCTCAAAGGGAGAGACCTACGACAACCCCTGGCAGGCCTTTGCCATGAACGACTACGTCTTCCGCTACACCGACGTGATGCTGATGCGGGCTGAGGCTCTCATAGAGCTGGGACAGCTGGCAGAGGCCATGACCATAGTCAACGACATACGCCAGCGTGCCAAGAACTCGGTAGCCAAGCACATAGACTACGCCGCCGACCAGTGTGAGATAGCTCTCTACTCGGCAAGCGACTTCGACACCAAGGAGAAAGCACGCCTGCGCCTGCGGTGGGAGCGCCGACTGGAGATGGCAATGGAGAACGGACGATACTTCGACCTGCGCAGATGGGGCATAGCCTCGCAGACACTGAACCAGTTCTTCGAACACGAGAAAAACGTGGAGTACGACGGACAGACCTACGCACAGTACTACAAGGACGCACACTATACTCCCGCCAAGAACGAGTATTACCCTCTGCCATACATACAGCTTTACTATGTGCCCGGACTCTACACACAGAACAAGGGTTACAATTAAAAAGTGAAATAGTGAAAAAGTGAAAAAGCAAAACAATAAAAGAGTGTAAGTTATGAAAGCATTACATAAATTCTTCCTCGCTTGTACAGTGAGCTGCGGTTTTGCCGCAGCCCTCACAAGCTGTCAGGACAAGGACATAGACCGTGAGGCCATGAAGCTTATGGCCCCCGATGTGACACAGATAAACGGACAACTGCAGGGCGACGACTACGTGCTGACATGGCCCGCACAGGACGCCAACATGCAGGTCGCCATCTACCGCAACGGCACCCTCTCGTCGAGCGAGATCGTCAGCGGAACCAGCTTTACCCAGAAGAGCGTTCCTACGAACGTGCCCTTCGAGTATGTCTTCAAGCAGACCGACGGCCAGAACTACTCTGCCGGAGTCATCAAGACCTATATGCGCGAGGGTGCCACCAGCATCAGCGGCGTGCAGATGAGCCAGCTGGACAAGGAAGGCGGTTACGACGCTCTTGTGGAGTGGAACCGTGCTGCCGACGCCACCAGCATAGCTTTCACCGCTTCATGCGTAGCCAGCGGTTCCACCGTTCCAACACGTACCGTCAGCGAGACGCTCTCAGGCACTGCCACAAGCTACACCATAGCCGACGTGAAGGACGGCGAGACATGGACCGTAACACTCGTGGCCAAGAACGACAAGGGCACATCGCTCTCCACCACATCGTCGCTGCGCATAGGCAAGACAGCCATTGGCTTCCTCAGCGTATACGCCACACCCGATGAGCTCATCAAGGACGGCGACGACGACGAGGCATCGGCATGGCTCTGGTTACACGAGACATATCCCACGGCCCAGTTCGTGCCCTTCACCAGCGTCACCTCGGCCGAGGTCATAGACCCATACCGCGTGCTCTTCTGGATGCGCGACCTGGAAGGTGTCTCTGAGAGCGAAGTGTGGGCTATGCCCGACGACGTGCTGGCAGCAACACCTGCCATCAAGGAGTGGTACCGGCAGGGCGGCAGTATGCTACTCTGGAGCCACGCCACAGTCTATGCAGGATATCTGGGACGTATAAGCCTCGACGAGATGAAGAGCAACGACCACGTCTTCGGAAGCGGCATCGGCGGCATCAACAACGACGTGTGGAAGATGGCTGTAGAACTGCATCCTGGCAGCAAGTTCAAGAAAGACCACTCCAGCCACCCCATCTACAAGGGACTGGAGGTGGAGACCACCGACCGCACCAAGCTCATCGCCTTCAAGGGACCGGGATGGACAGAAGACCACAACTGTCTCTACTTCAACCTGCCCAGCCTCTGGACCGGCATCGGCAACCAGGAGGAGGCTTGCTACACACAGTGCACACAGACCTACGGCATCTATCCCCTTGGCACCTGGGACAGCCAGATAGACTGGGTGAGCCAGATGAACGTATGGGAGGCACAGCAGGGCAACACCGACTTCAAGGGCACACTGCTCTGCATAGGCAACGGTGGCTGCGAGTTCTCGATGAAGAACACCGACGGCACGCCCGACAAGAGTGCGCACCCAAGCAACAACCTCTATCAAGACAATGTGCTCAAGCTGGCCAAGAACTCATTGGAATATCTGAAGACACGATAGTATAATTGTTATTAGTTGGTATTGTATGAGAAAAGCTTATTTCTCTTCGTTGGCAATGGTGGCCGCCCTGGTGGCGGCTACCGTTTCCTGCTCTGGCGATGACCCCAAGCAGGACTACAACCCGCTCATTGACGGACCGAAGGAAGAGGAGCCCACAGTGCCCGACGGTTCTGCCGTCGGGAGAAACGAGCAGTACCGCCCGCAGATACACTTCACACCTGCCAAGAACTGGATCAACGACCCCAACGGCATGGTCTATGCCGACGGCACATGGCACCTCTTCTACCAGTATAACCCCCAGGGTAATGGCTGGGGCAACATGTCGTGGGGCCACGCCACCTCGACAGACCTCATGCACTGGCAGGAACAGCCCGTGGCCTTGACACGCGACGCACTGGGAGCCATCTTCAGCGGCTCGTGTGTCATAGACAAGGACAACACCGCTGGCTTCGGCGCCAATGCCATGGTGGCTCTCTACACCTCGGCAGGAGAGACAGGCGACGTGCAGGGCAAGCAGCAGCAGAGCATAGCCTACAGTACCGACGGCGGCAAGAACTTCACACGCTTTGCTGGAAACCCCGTAATAAAGAACGACGACGACAACCTGCGCGACCCCAAGGTGTTCTGGCACGAGGCGTCGAAAAAGTGGGTTATGGCCCTGGCCAAGGGCTGGAAGATGGGCATAGAGTTCTACGGCTCCACCGACCTGAAGGCGTGGCAGCACCTCAGCACCTTCTTCACCGAGCTGAAGGGACGTCCGTCGCTGCAGTGGGAGTGCCCCGACCTCATGCAGATAGGCGACAAGTGGGTGCTCCTGGTCAGCGTGAACCCTGGCGGGCCGCTCGTGGGCTCGGGCATGATGTACTTCACCGGACAGTTTGACGGTACAACCTTCACGGCAGACAATGTAGGTGAAGGCCCCGTGCAGCCACAGTGGCTGGACTATGGCATGGACTGCTATGCCGGAGTCACATGGAGCAACACTGGCAACCGCCGCGTCATGATAGGATGGATGAACAACTGGTCGTACAGTGGCGACGTGCCCTGCTCACCATGGCGCTCCGCCATGACGCTGCCACGCGAGCTCAGCCTCACGCAGTACAACGGACAGCCTCTGCTCTGCAGCACTGTAGCAAAAGAGATAGAGCAGATAGCCGGCCCATGGCAGCAGCTCACCGTGGGCGGAGGTTCTGCCACCGCTATCGAGGCCAAGGATGCATACCAGCTGAGGCTGACCATCAGCATGGACAACAACAGCTCGGTGACACTCGCCAACGAGGCCGGCGAGGCCTTCAGCTTCGACATCAGGACGGCAACGCGCACACTGACAGCACACCGCACATCGGTGACAGGCAAGACCAACTTCAATGGCACCTTCTCGATACCATCGATGAATGCACCGCTGTGTGTCGATGGCAATGAGGTGACCCTCGACATCTTC
>Ga0247610_10005425_pt1 | contig 13424 bp, 20 predicted proteins | sample 174DNAGHGhighgp2_FD_193483 | JGI IMG/M metagenome (GOLD analysis project Ga0247610, IMG submission 193483) | Sheep rumen microbial communities from Palmerston North, Manawatu-Wanganui, New Zealand - 1742 DNA GHGhigh gp2 | ecosystem: Host-associated > Mammals > Digestive system > Stomach > Rumen...
GAAAATAAGAAAAAAGCCATTGCTCAAAATCGTCCAACAGAGTACAACAGGCTGGCCTTGATGTGTGTGAGTGTGTTCCATCTGAGCCACTGGAGACTTGATGTGACAGTGACAAATTATTTATTAGCATAAAAAGAGAGAGAGGATCTTCACAGATCCTTTTTTTTATGGCAAAAGGTTTTGACCACTTAATTATACGATGAACATGAAAAAGTCAAATTCTTGAAGGATTTTTTTAATATAGAAAGTCTGAATAATGAAAAGAATATGTGTCGATACGACACGGAATGGAGGTAATAAAAAAAATGAAACTAAATGAAATAACTAGGAAATACCTAAAATCAAACGGAATAAAAGAGACCTTTTTTGCGGAGTGGATAGGATGCGATAGGACAGTGGTCAGTCGTTGGCTATCAGGGCAGAAAAATATAAAAAAGGAACATAAAAAGAAAGTCATAGAATTTATTTCCGGCGAATTTATCATTCCGCTTGATGATCTAATAGGGGGCGGAGAGTCATGAATCAAAAAAAATTGAAGGATTACACGTTGACAGGCAGCATCCACACGCTAGCCGTTAAATCGCCTGGTATGGTCGAGGACGTGCAGGAATCCGTGTCGAACTGTATCATTGTTAGTTCTCAGGCTAAAGCTGATGGAAGGACTACCACTTCAATTATAAATCCCAATAAGCTGATGGGCGATGTATTCAAGTTCAGTGAATTCGAGACTGTTTTTGACACGATTCTAGCAGGAGCTGGCATAAGCGATTATTCCATTGTGAGGGCTGACATGAGATTTGATAACTATGATCCAGAACATTACAAGGCTTATGCTAAACTGAACCGATACTTGATTTCTGCCCTGGCTGTAAATTACAAGGTCAGGAACTCTTACCGGACAACCAATCTATTCTCTCAGAAGCAATTATCTGTGGCGATTAAAAACAAGTATTTTGAGATCGAAAATTACGATAAGGAAGCAGAGTCAAATGGTACGGATATGGCGAAAAGCCGTCTGGAAGAGAGATCGAAGGCATGGAAGGATACGGATCTACGGTCAGAGTTTATTGATCACTGGTTTGCACGGTGGGACAAAGCACTGAAAAATCTGGATGCTGTACAGAAAAGATACAACGATGAACTGGAAAAGATATACATGGAAGGAAAGAATGCTTATCCTTGTAAGTTTAGGAGCCTGACGGACTTCCTTATTCAGTATCAGGATTGTATTTTTTGCAAGGCACAGATGATAGATTTGCTTTCTCGGTTCCCTGAAGTCGGCCCCGCCAAGGCCAAGACAAGAGCAGAGAACCATAAGAAGCGGTACGGAATTGAATATTTCAGCAAAAAGGATGTTGAGACCGCAATAGCAGAAGTTAAGAGAGCTACGATAGAGTTCTATAACGGATGAATGATATAAAGTTAAAACTTAATATGGATGGTTCAAAAAAGTTCACAGAACGAACCAAAATGAGCCAAAACAGGCTGGTCACGAAGAACAGTTTTTGCAAGGTAACATAAGAAAAATCTTGCGTTTTTGTGAGCGGCTGAATGTCATAATATATGTGATATTACTATAAATAGAAAGGAGTTTTTGTAATGAAAACAAAGAAAAAAATTATGATTACATTTGATGAGCATGTGAAGAAAGTAGAAAAGCAGATGGGGATGTCAGTAAAAGATTTCCATGAAAAGCTGGATAATCTGTTGACACCGGAATATATGGAAAAGGCAGAGGAATACAAACAGTTTCTGGATGAATGGTTGCTGTCTGGTATGCCGATTCATACGCTAAAGAAAAAAGGACGTAAAGAATTAGAGCTAAAGGAAGGGGAACACTTTGTTCCATGTTTTGATCCAAACAAACCGGCACGGAATGAATTGCCTATATACTGGTTTTATAGTAACTATGACAATCTTGTTTCGGTCTATACTAATGCCGGGAAAAAGAAGGTGATTTGGCTACGACCTAAAGCAGATGGAAAAAACAAAAGAGGGGTTCAAAAATGGAAACATCCTGTCACCGGCAAAATAAAATCAATGAAAGCGTATTGCCTTGGTGGATTGATAATGAATGCTGATAATACTACTAATAGGGCAAAATTGCAGTTAGAACTGTTTGGGACTTATGCATATGGCCCAGCTAATGACAAATGGAACCTTAACGGTCATCACGAAGAAAGCGTTAAAAATAATCCATTACGACTTTATGATCATACTAATATCGGCACAGTAGATGTATATGCTCACCTTCTTTTGCGGAGAATCAGAAAAATACATAAGAGAATTAGACAGGCAGTTACACAGGAAGAAAAGGATGCACTGACATTAGGCTTAATGAGAGATATTACAGAAGTAATGGATGCAGAATTCCCAGGAAAGGGAGTAGTAATATGGGTAGGTAACAGACTCGATCTAGACGGCAATTATAAAGATGATAAAGGCATTTATGCGTACCGATATCTAGACAATGAGACAACGGATAAGGAATGGTATATAGGAATCAATTTCTTCCCTGGTACGGATGCTGCTACAAAAGAATGGATTTTCCAGAATATCATACATAATCAGGGTCGGCTTGCAGCTAAAGTCGATCAGGTCTTGAAGGAACAGAACATGCCTTATGGGTATTTTACAGTTCTGCCTTACACCGTTAATAATGTCCAGGTTTGCAACCTGATGATTACTCACATGCGACCGGCAGCAGATGCAAATTGATATAAATTTCGGTCGGGGCGGCGGCACTCTCCCACTGTCGCCCTGGCTATTAATAATAATACGACAAAATTAGACGTTTTGTATTAGCAATTGCAAGATATTGATTTTCGCTTGTGTATATTGTAAGATAATATAAAAAAGAGAAGGAGAAAAAAATGCTAAATTGGATTTATACATTACTTCAGAAACGACTAAACCAGAAGAAACAGGAGGTGATCCGGCTGCGTTGGCAGCAAGCAGAGCTGCAGCGGAAGTTGGAGCGGATTAAAAAATAGTAGTAAGATGATTACTCGGTGGATAGACCTTTGTAAGAAAAAGAGAGGATGGCGCGATGAAAAGACTGGTCATAGGAGCAATTTCATGTTTTGTTTTATCAATAATGTTGATATTCTCAGGATGTTCTTCCGGTGGATCTTCTGGATTTTCTTTACGCAATGATATTCATTTTGGGGATTCCGTAAAAAAAGTAAAAAGCAAAGAATCACTGGGAATAAAACATGAGAGTAAAGACAAGGATGATTCTACCGTTTCATATCTCACCTCAGAAAACGGTACTATAGCGAATATTCCGGACAGTTATGTTATGTACAGCTTTAAGAATGATTCGTTATATAAGATGAGCTATACTCTTGGATCACGCACTACAGAAGGTGATTCATCGAGGGAAGTAAGTGAGCTGATATCATATGTGAATGACCAGTATGATGATTTGAATAAGGCACTTACAGAAAAGTATGGCGATCCGCTCAGTTCAGATGAACGCGAGAAATATGACTCGGTGACAGAATTTAACAAGCATATTAGTAATTTTGAATTATTGGCAGCACTGGGAGCCGATAGTGAAATTATTGGGGCTGAAGAATGGCTGGCTGAAGGTGACGATGGATCTCATGTGGTTATTACCTTAAAGACGGAATATGTTGGTGGTGAATCCTATTTGGGTTATTCAATGGCAGAATATTGGCTCATACCAGAAGACAAGTGGAATACTATTTTAGAGAATCAAAAAAATATTGATGCTGATTTATAAGAATTTATGTGGATGGATATGCCAGATTCACCGCCGGTTCTTATTGATGATCTGGCAGAAGATACAGCAAATAAAGAGTGCTTACCGGAAGGGAACTCCATCTAGTAAGCACTCTTTTCTTATTATTATTTAATCATACTTTGCTAAGAACCATTTTGGCAGATATACTTATCTGGTCATAAACCTGTTTTAGCGAAAGCAGTAGAACAGTCAGGGCCTGCTGGTCTTCACTCCGAGTCATGGATTCGTAAATAAATCTTTCCATTTGATCAATGCAAAATTTCAGTTCTGCCGTGTAGCGCAATGATTCCACCAGTGTTTCTGATTCGTTAGCTGATAAACAGAATGGGTTCTCATTGCTATCACTTTCTTCAGGTTCCGGTCGCCACTCATCTGTATGGCTATCCATTATTTTTTTTACTTGGCTTTGGATCTGCTTTACACATTTGGATAAGTACAAAAGTTCTTCCTTTATATCATAATTAAAAACGTCTTTGCAGTCGGAAAGGGTATATAAAATCCAATAGATCCCTGTAAGATCCGTGCCTATGTCGTCAAGTTGATCAATCAAATCAGCTTCGCTCATGTGTAGCTCCTCCTAATATAGAATTTAAAGGGCCCTTACACAGAATAAGTATAAAGAGAAGTTGTTGCAAAGTAAAGAATAATCGGCTGAGTTTATTCGACAGGATTCGACAGTAATTCGATATCAAGTTTTTCGGATGCTCATTTTGATCAATAAAATAAAGGAGAAAATGGAAGTCCCAAAATCTCCTTTTTTAAATGGCGATGATCCAGTTATTTCCTTGTGTTTTGATCAATAACAAGTTTACTTTCAAAAACACTTTAACACTTTATTGCGCTAAAGTGGCTTCAAATTCAAGGCTTTCCGATGTTTTTACCGATAGTAAGAATTACGCGGTTTTCTGCTTCAAGAGTTTATCCAGAGTCGGACGGCTTATCTTCAGCCGGTCGGCAAAGTCTTTCTTTGTAATCTGACGACTTATATATTGACCATACAGATCATTCCATGTAGTATCTGAAACAGATACGGCTTTTCGTCCTTTGTATGTTCTTTTTTCCGGTGGTAGTGTTTTATCAAGTTCTTTCTTTATTGCAATTCCTTCGCGCTGCCGTTCCAAAAGATTTGTCCGCTCGAATTCTGCGATGGCTCCGATCATTGTAAGCATGAGTTTACCGGATGGTGTACTGCTATCTATATTCTCCTTGTTGCTAACCAGATGTACTTTTTTTGCAGTCAATTTTTCTACGATGTCCAGAAGATCTTTCGTGCTTCGTGCCAGTCTAGAAAAATCATGAACATATACCGTATCACCTTCTCTAACAAAATCCAGAAGATTATTCAGCTCAGGTCGGTTGGTATCCTTGCCACTGATTTTTTCTGTAAACCACTTGTCAATTTGATATTTTCTCAAACCTTCGAGTTGCCGTTCTTCATTTTGTTCTACTGTTGATACTCTCACATATGCTATATTCATTTGTATGCCCCTCTCTGCACTTGTTTATATTTATATATTATCATATCAATTATATTTTGTCAAGCTATTTCTTGACCCTATTTACAGAAAGTAAAATAACAGGATTATGAACCTTATTTTTACATAATACAGAGGGATAGAATAATACAAGAATGGGTATACTCTAATTTTACAGGACGGCAGCAGTCCACTCTGGTCAGAACAATGCCAGGAATTTTTAAATTATCACTTTTAAAAACCAGATGTAGACTTTCCAGAATCCATGTAGTATAATGTTTACAGGCAAACGCTATAAGAGTTCTAACAAGATCTCAAACGAAAACCCCAGAGGATGTGACCCTCTGGGGTTTTCTTGTACCGTTTCGGTCAAGGTGGTACTATTCCTTAGGCTGGCTGCCGTCATGATCATCCCTGTCCAACCATTTGCAGATGTAGTAGGCGACTACACTTGCCACAACAGAGATGATAAACGCTATAATATTATCTAACAAGATCTCACCCCCTTCCCGTGCCAGTGTTGGGGGCGGCAACGATTATATTATACCATGCCAACAGAATCATGAAAACAAAAAACGAGGATAGCAAAACAACCACGAAATGCTATCCTCAGAGGTACAGTCCAATCATGAAATGAACTGTAATATATATTGTAACAGATAATTCTGATACGTTCAATCCTTCAATTTTATGCCAGTTTCATCTTCTACTAATGTCATTAAAAAAGCATTCACAGATGGTCTTTTCCTAACCAGATCATTATATTTTGGATTATCCGGTTCCTCTTCAGCTTTTTTCTGGACGTAATCTGTAATTTTATCCTTGCAATCTTTTGGCACTCTCAGGATAAGCTGGGCGTAGTTATCTCGATTAAAATTTTTACTTGCATCCAGTCTACTCTGAAAATATTCTTTTCCGGTCTTACTAACCTTTTTCTCAGCTATTTCACCTTTTATCCTTGGCATAGTATCATCCACTCCTTTATTGTTATGATACTATAGCAATATATTTTTGTCAATATTTGTTTTTTAAATTGCACTTTTTAAAAGTACCTGGGCGGCAGCAGTCAGATCACCGCCACCGCCTTATGTTATCAAATATACTCTTCCATGATTGTTTCATCGTAGCTAAACAGGAATGCCACCGAAAGATCATCTTTCCAGAAACTATACTGGAATATCATTCCTTGCCAACCATCACAGCCAGGTGTGGCATCACTCATATAAATATCCGACTTGTCAGGAACCACTAAACTATAACAATCCTTCCATCCCCCTACATGGATGCATCCAGTTTTTTCTATGTACTTGATATCATCCGGATTGACGCCATTTATCACGGCTGTAAAGTTGGTTCCGTCCTTCAGCGTCACGACGTCAATGCTGATATGCTCTTTATTGTTCCTCGCATCTTCCAGCGCAGTCAGGAAATCACTGATACTGGTTTTATCTGACGTCATTTCTTCCAGTTCTCTGATTTTAATATCCATTCTATCCATCCTTTCTTAATTATTATGTAGGTACAGAAAAATTGATATAATGATTGAGATCACGACCAAAAAGACCATTCCGGCTATGCCGGTTTTGTACAGATACAAAAGAAACAGTACAATTCCTACTATATCGACTAAGATCTTACCGATCATTTTTATTCCACTGTAGTCGCCTTCGCCTGCAAGAACCATTGCAGTAAAAATTCCCATTAACGCCAATGCAAGTAGAGATGTCATTTTATCGCTCCTAATGCCCTCGTGACCTCCGGGGCGGGCTATTTATCAAATAAAGTCTCGTATGCTCATTCCTGGGGCATCCCAGGGATTTGAGGGACTGTAGTCACCGGCTGTTGAAGACGAACAATAATCATCTTCTATCAAGCAATCAGGCATTCCCTCTTCATACTTTCCGCAGCTTGCAGCCTCTTTGATTTCTTCTTCTTCCGTAAGTGTCATTTCGTACCACAAACAGTAGTCAATGCCTGACCAGCTGCTAAAACATCTATGCTTGCAATTACCACATTTCTTCATTGTTATTCATCCCCTTTATATATATAGGGGGCTTTCGCCCCCTTGTTGTTAAGCAAAGAACTTGAAAGGCCGTGTCTCACTGGGTTTCGTGAACTCTTTGTAAAGCTCGCCCCACTCTGATTTCTTAAAAGCAGTGCTATCGAACCGGTTGCTGATCACCTTGCGCCATACAGCGTGTTCGCCGTTCTCACCGAGAAGTTCATCCAGATTTTCATCTTTCATGTACTCTTTCAGTTCGTCTTTCAGGCTGTCGATCTGGGCTTCCAGTTCTTCCTGCATTCTGGTGTACTCAGCAAGTTCTTTCAGTGATGCATTGATTTCAGCGATTTTTCTTTTCATGATTTGTACCTCTTTCTTTCTGCAATTTTTTGTGGTTGTTTGTTTTGATGTTTATATATTATCATATCAATATTTGATTGTCAAGCATTTTTTAGATTTTTTATTGTTTTATTTATAACTTATTTTTCAAACTACACTTTTTAGGAAGTCGGGCGGTTGTTACACCGCCCTGATTTATCATTCAGCTACTATGAATTGTTCGTTGCAATCCATACACATTACATTCAGTGACTTTGTAGCTCTAAAGGAATTGCCACAGCAAGGGCAAATATATTTTCTTGTGCTACTAGGTTTTTTTGTTCTCGGTACAGCCGTTCCACCGTTGCCAGCCTTGCCACCGCTTATTCCGATCAATGCATATCCGGTTGTTCTTCCTATCTGAATATCTTCAAAGCCGTTAGCAATGCAGAAATCAATGGTATCTTCAGATGGGCTTGTGATTGTCCAGCCGTATTTTTCATGTTTGTCAATGATCAGATGCCCCATGTTTTCGGCTACTTCCTTGAACCGCTTGTTGTGGTAAACGCCACGGTTGCTTGTGTCTTTGATGCCGTTCTGCATGCAGTACAGATGAACCGCTTCATGAATCATGGTTGCTACTACATTTTCAATCGGTCTGGTTAAGTAATCCGCTCCAATGTTCAGTTCATAGGTTGCTTTTTCGCCGTTGCTCCAAACCTTACTTGTTGTTACATGTCCATATGCTCCAACGGTTGACTGAATTGTGATTGTCGGCACTTCCAATTCATTATTGAAGTAATCAGCGTTTACAGCCTTGAAAACCTTTACTAAATAGTTGCTGACTCTCTGGTAATTTGTAAGTTCTTTCATGTTCTGTACCTCTCTTTTCTTTAGTATTTTGTGGTTGTTTGTTTATATTGATATATTATCATATAAATAAATGCTTGTCAATACCTTTTTTAAATTTGTTTTTTTAATTCCTTTCATATTAAATAGGGGGCTATTTCAGCAAAAAAATCACTTTTATTTCTATATAGGTATATAGCCGATGCTCCCACACACTGACTTAATTTTTAAGTGTTCGATATTGTTTTTACTATATTTAATTGTTTAAATACTATTCTATTTTAGATATTGATTTAATAATAATTATGTGTTACAATTACAGAAAATATGGTGGAGGTGCATTATGGCAATAACAATAGCATTCGCACTTCAAAAAGGCGGTGTGGGCAAAAGCACAACAGCCGAAACGGTAGCCGCGATTTTAAGCAGCAGAGGTGGTAAGAGAGTTTTGCTCGTAGATATGGATTGTCAAATGAATGTGACATTTATCAGTGGTGCAGAGCCGGAAAAAACTATAACGGATGTGTTTACCGGAGAAGCCGATCCGAAAGATGCAATCTGTCATTGCAAATATTATGATCTACTCGCAGCCGATGAGTACCTGGCAAATCTGGAACGAACGGAAGATATTGAAACTACTCTTTTAAAAGACGTTTTGGCAGCAGTCCAAGACGATTATGCCTACATTTTGATCGACACACCGCCCAGCCTCGGTAATTGCTTAAAGAATAGTCTCATGGCAAGTGACTATGTATTGATCCCAACTGACGCAAGACCGCTATCCATCAAAGGACTTGATGCGCTGGAGCCTACTTTGAACGCTGTAAAAGTCGTTTCTAGCCGGTTTAAAGTGCTGGGGGCAGTTCTGGTTAAATACAACGAGCGAACCGTCTTAAATCGCCAAATCAGAGAGCTACTGACCGAACGAGTTGCGGAAATGGGAACAATCCTGTTTGATACCACAATCAGAGAAGGGATAGCAGTCGCAGAAGCACAAGCAATGCAAACAAGTTTGATCGACTATGCACCAAAGAGCAAGCCTTGTCAGGACTACGAAATGCTAACCTACGAGATATTACAAAGAATAAAAGGGGAGTGATACGATGGCAAAAGATCTGACGAAAAATCTTAAGAAGGATACTCGCAAAATGATGCCGGAACCGGAAGAAAAGAAAACCCCGGCAGCAGTCCAACCGGAAGAGCCAAAGCCGGAGGAGAAGACCGCTCCGGCAGCAGAACCAGAAGAGCCGAAACAAAAGAAAAAGGGAAGACCAAAGATTAAAACAGAAAAGTGTAAGACCATCAACATTGCTATCCCTGTCTCAATGCTCGAAAAGATGGAAGTAGCCAAACTTAAATATAGTAACAACTTGACTGCTTACGTCAATGCCGTGATAAAATCTGATCTGGATACAAACTATGAGCAATACTTGGAAATTCAGAGGCTAATAAACGGTTAAGATTTGTTCTCTAATTCGTTCGCTAATAATTGAAGATATTACGAAGTCATGATACCATAACAAAAACGTTCTTTAATTCGTTCTTTAATTAAGAAGGGGACTGACCATGGCGCGAAAAACGATAGCTGAACTTGAGCGCACGATTGAGCTGATGCAAACTCAGTTGGAGATCCAGCAAAACAAAATTCTGGATCTGAATAATGAAATCATTAGAAAGATCTCAGAGATTGAAAAGCTGAAAGAACAATTACAAGCCGCTCAAAATAACGAACATATTACCGAACGTTTTTTGGAGATTCCAACCGTCCCAAAACGTGGCCCAAAACCAAAGGCTGATCTGGAGACGCGACAATACATTCACGAACTGTACAAACCATTGATTCCCGGCACAAAAAATCGGCATGTAAACAGTCTCCAAGCCATCGGAACAATCACGGGGTTAAGTAAAACGCAAGTCTTTGCAATCGTTAAAGAACCGGAGATTCCCGGTCGATGGTACAGCATCGAAAATGGACACCGAGTATACTATGACAATTATACGGCAGCAGTCCGGAGCCGTAAGACAATCCATTTTGAGGCTGATCTGACCAATCAATCTTAACGATCTCACAGCACCTATTTTTTGACTCAAAATCATATAGTATAAACATAATTTTACGGGTTAATAAACGAAGGGTATGGCAGTATGCCTTACCCTTTTTTGATGTCATTTTTCTATGTTATACATTAGAAATATCTAGTAAATATCACTGATGTAACAATTTGTTACATCAAGAAAGAATATATTGTTACATCAAGATAGAATAAATCGTTACATCTGGAAGTAACAAATCGTTACATGAAATACAATCATAGAAATACAGCCAACAGAAATACAATCATATCAATCTTTCCAGAGCGATGGAACGATTGACACAATCACACTTGACACATTTGTGTTATCTGTGTATACTACAAGATGTGGTGTTGTATCTAATAAATATAAAGGAGATATAGCTTTGAAAAGATTAAATGTTTCGATAGATGATGATCTGCATAAACAGCTTAAAATGGCGGTGGCAGAGGACGGTACTACAATAGGACAATTTGTTATTGAAGCAATTACGGAAAAGTTGGAAAATGACAAGCAACAGAAACAGGAGAAAATGACGGATGGTAGAGGATAAAATTGAAGTCCTGTCTGCCATACCGGAACGACTTTATGTTAGAGTTTACAAAGATTTCTTAGCTACGAAACATCTGACGGCTGAAGAAAAGATAGTTTATATTGCTCTGAAATCATTCGTGGATTTTAAGCACGATGAAGGACAAGTGTTTCCGTCAATGGATACTCTATGTCAATTAACATCAATGTCACGTCCGAGGGCGACTAGGACAATCACGAGCCTAATCAAAAAGGGCATTGTAAAAAAAGAGCGAAGAGGGCTTACGAAGTCAAATCTTTACACTCTGTATGATAATCCTTCTATGTGGAAAGCTGAAACACTGAAGGATATGCAAGATGCAGTGGAATACAAGATTCCATTTAGCACTCAGGAACTGCTGGAAGAACTGAAACGTAGAGGGGCAATTACAGAGACAAAAAAAGAGCCTGCATCTGGAACCGACCAAAGCTCAGAGGCAAGCACTTCTTTCAAAGAATCAAATATAATTAAAACTACAAATAATACTACACTGAACGATTCTGGTTGTCAAGAGCGTTATTCTCTGGAACAAGTGCGAGAGTTATTTGATTATGCTGTGCTGGCGAATGATAAGCGATGCAGTGATCGTGATCTGGATGCCGTCATGGATATTCTCTATGATACGCTGAACAGTACGAAACAGACAATCAGAATCTCCGGAGAAAACAAACCGGCAATGGTTGTGATCGGTAAGTTGATGAAGCTGACATACGAGGAAATTCTGTATTCCATTCAGAAGTTCAATGACAGAACGGACAGGATCGGCAATCCAAGGGCATACATGCTTACGATTCTGTATACGGTCAGAGAGCAGATGGCTCTGGATATTAACAATCAAGTGCAGCATGATATGTATGGGCAGACTGACGATGCGGATTGATTCCGTGTCGTTGGTCTTTTTTTGAAAGTGGCAGAAAATAAAAAGTGTAGTTTAATAAGGACGGAACCCATGCGGAAAAGAGAATCGGCAGCAGTCGGTTCTTTTTTTATTTGCAAAAACGTGATTTTGAGAACGAGGGTTAAAACACATAATAACAATGTATTCAAATTATATATATTTTATCGAGAAATGGAGGTGAGTAACACAAGTCGAGATCTCAGACACATCAACCGGCTCCGGTCAATGGGTGGACTGCGACATTTCGACTATCGCCCGGAGGTACCTGCGGCTTCTGGCGATGATGGACGCTAACTGGTAATCCGTAGAAGGCGGATTACCAGTTTAGGATTGAAAAAACGTCAAAAACATGTGTTAACGGTATAATTTGCAGCGAGGCAAATAACCGGAGCAGGGGGCGAGTGCATCAGCAGATCAGCTGATACGGATTGGCAATCCAAGCACAGTCAGACAACCACAAGTCACAAAAAAGTGGGGTGCCAAAGTTGAACAAATAATAGAGATGATGTAGAGAGGAGACGAAAAAATGAGAGGAAACAAAAATAGTTTGAAGCACGATCTGAGAGTGAGATCCCTGGAGGGTGTGTCGGATGATGATACTAGGAGATCATACAAGCGCAGTACGGACGACTTTGCAGCCTGGGCAAAGGAACAGGGATATAAAAATATCGAGAATATATCTACTGAGGTCATACAAACATACGAAGAGCATCTGGAAGAATCTCCAAAACAATATACGGCGGCGACAATTCACACCAAACTAGCCCCGGTATGTAAGGCTTGCGGGATTAGGATGGATGAGATCAGGAAGCCAAAGCGCACATCCTCCCATATCAAGCGAGGCAGAGAAGCCAGAACAAGGAGCGAGAGAGAAGCTACTAAAGATAAATATGCACGGGTAGTTGATCTACAGCGAGTGGTAGGAATCCGACGGGCGGAGCTGGCACGGCTGGAGGGTCGTGATTGGGACGGTCATTACATACACGTGCGAGGTGGCAAGGGTGGCAAAGATACCATGCAGTTTGTGCTGCCAAAGGATCGGCATATAGTCAATGATGTTTTTGCCGAGGTAGAAAGTTCCGAACGTGTATTTTCAAAGGAGGAGATGAATAACCATATAAATCTGCATTCTATGCGTGCAGCTCATGCTCGTGATTGCTATGAATTTTATAATAATATTATCAAAGATAATCCACAGGCAGCTGAGCAATTCCGCCGTGTACTAATGCATCGCTGGAAAGCAGGTAATGTGGGGCTGCTATCAGACGAAAAAAAATATGAACGTTATAAAAAAAGGTTTGAAAGAGATATTGATAATGACAGCCCATATATACTGCGAGGCGAAAATAAGAAAAAAGCCATTGCTCAAAATCGTCCAACAGAGTACAACAGGCTGGCCTTGATGTGTGTGAGTGTGTTCCATCTGAGCCACTGGAGACTTGATGTGACAGTGACAAATTATTTATTAG
>Ga0247610_10005426_pt1 | contig 13422 bp, 13 predicted proteins | sample 174DNAGHGhighgp2_FD_193483 | JGI IMG/M metagenome (GOLD analysis project Ga0247610, IMG submission 193483) | Sheep rumen microbial communities from Palmerston North, Manawatu-Wanganui, New Zealand - 1742 DNA GHGhigh gp2 | ecosystem: Host-associated > Mammals > Digestive system > Stomach > Rumen...
GCCAAGAGTACTCATTTTTTCTTTAATAAACAGATAAACGTTTCTTGCAACATATTTGATAGTATCATATGCTACTCCAGCTATAACCAGCGCGGCAATCCATTCCAAAAAATTGGTTGGTGATAAAATATTATAATGAAGATGATTGCTTTTTTCTTTGGCTTCTTCCTCAGCAATCTCTCGATAATAATATCCATATCGAATAGAGCGCCGAGCATCCGTCATCACAGCGTCATATTGTTCTTTAGATATTTCTTCACGACAATAAGGACAGCTTAAACTATCGTTAATTTGACCACAATTTAAACAAATATAATACATACACATAAAACGTTTTATCTGTCTATAGTTAATAGTTATTCTACAGTCAATGTATCTCGACGGTAGTTGTAAGACAACCAGTAATTGCGCTTTAGGGCGTCGGAAAGGAAACTGCGGTTGATGAGATTCTGGGCCATTGGATGCTCTGCTGCGAAGTAGTCGAGTTCGCGTTTAATGAGTCGTTCGGGCAGCCCAATACGGCGCCCGAATTCTTCAAAGTCTTTGCGGGTTACCGTCCTAGTGTCGGACAGTTTCATGCCTTCCTTGAATAGTCCTTTGTCGAGCGCGAAGATGCGCGGCATGCGCAGGTGCAGGCTGGTGTTGATGAGGTCGTAGGCCGGTGCAAGATGATACTCGCCATCATCGCCCTTGATGAGCGAGAAGTTCTTGAGGTGGGCATCGTCATTGAGGGTGAGATAGTTGAACACGACGATGCGGAAGAACTTCATGATTTCAACAGGTGCTGCCTTGACATATTTGCGGATGATGTCAGCACATTCCTCGTAACTAAGGTTACTGTACTTGAAGTCGCTTCCACCATTGGCATTGGAAAGTCCGGCTAGAGACGCAAAGTCCTCTTGCTGATACTTCCATCCGTCGGGCCCCACGTCGAAGCGACGGCATAGGTAAGCCGCTTCACCGTCACGGAAGAAACAAAGGCCATTGGCTGCTGTCTCGATGTGATAAACCTGAGAAGCCAACTGCATCGTCAGATGCTCATTTGCTGGGCAATATTTTCGCTCCAGCAATGCGTATGAAGACGGAGCTGGCTTCAAGATATATGTGCTCTGCTCATTCTCTTGAGGCTTCACCAAACAATTCTCGGCATTTACAACCAAGCTCGCTTTGGGCTGCACCCCAGACAACGATATGCGTCCCACATGTTCAAGATAAGTCTCTTTGTCGGAACTGTCGTTATTTGGACTATCGAAGTCTAATACATGAGACACCTGTCTGCCGTCAAATAACAGTTTGCATGCAGCAGGAGAATAGGTAGCAAAACCTTCCTGCAATGTCGATGGACATACGTTAATCTCTATCATACTCAAATCGGTTTAACGGTTACTGCTCCGATGGTGTCATACTGAGCTGTCAAAAGCATAATGCCAAAATCGTCATGCTCATCTATGTGATGAACCATAGACTGAATTTCCCGATTAGCTCCCTCGGACAGCATATTGAAGAAATAGGGAAACAGGTGCTTGGAGTGATATGCCTCCTTCCGCACGGGCATTGCAAGGCAGACGGGATCACCATGATAGTCTTTGTGATAAGTGAATATGTACTCCCTGGCATCAGTTTCTTGGAGGATGCCTGCCTCGATGTTGTGCACAAATACTTTACATTGTCTCATACTCCAGTAGCTTAGTGTTAACGTCAAGTTGCAAACCCAGCGTGTCAAGGATCGTCAGCAGCGTCGCCAACTGCGGATTACCCTCGCCACGCTCGATGGCGACTACTGTGTTGATAGCGACTCCAGCCAAATCGGCCAAAGTGCGTTGGTCAACTTTTAATTTCTTCCGCCTATCTTTGATGGCCTTTCCAATTTCTTGCAGTGTCATATTCCCAACATATTGCGATTTTTCCGCAAAGTAAACAATTATGTTTGATATAACCAAATAAAATCGCAATAAACTGCGATTTTTACATATTTTCCACCTTTGATACTCTCATGCGACTCAAGAATCGCATTATGTTGTGATTTTCTTGGATTTGAAGAGCGGTGCATGCTGTTACACTTCATCCTATTTTTCTGTACTGATATTTGATTGAATATCACTTTTCTCATGGGGAAATTTGGTATTGTCGGAGAAAATTACGTAATTTGTGCTGCGTAAAATATGAAGTGACGATATGAAAATGATAAACAATCCATTTGTGACCTATGGATACAAGGGTGCAGAGTACTTTTGTGACCGCCAGGAAGAGACCAGAAAAGTGATGATTGGACTCAACAATGAGCGCAACATCACATTGATAGCCCCCCGCAGGATCGGTAAAACGGGGCTCATCCACCATGTGTTTGCTCAAATCAAGGAGCAGCAACCTGATGTGTGCTGCTTCTACATCGACATCATGGCCACCAAGAGCCTGGAGCAATTTGTGCAACTGCTTGCCCAAAACGTGTTGGGCAAACTGGATTCTCCGACTCAAACTGCCCTGCGAAAAGTCTCTGAGTTTTTCAGCAACTTCAGGCCGACGGTGACCTTTGATGCCCAAACCGGCATGCCGACGTTTTCGCTCGACATCGCGGTCCATCAGGAGGAGCAATCGTTGCGCCGTATCTTCGAGTACTTGCAGCAATCGGGTAAACGGTGCTACATCGCCATTGACGAATTCCAGCAGATCACCCACTATGCTGGGGCCAACACCGAAGCGTTGCTGCGATCCTATATCCAGTTCATGCCCAACGTCTATTTCATCTTCGCAGGTAGCCAGCAGCACATGATGAACGAGATGTTCATTTCGGCGAAGCGCCCCTTCTTCCAGAGTTCACAGATTATCAACCTGGGAGAGATTGACGAAACTGCTTACCACGAATTCTCAGCCAAACTATTTGAGCGGCAAGAAATGTCCCTGCCCGCACCTGTGTTCCACTACATGTACAAGAAGTTGGATGGGCAGACGTGGTACCTGCAGGCCATCATGAACCGCATCTATGCCAATCATGCTGTCGATGTCATCAGCCAGACCGAGGTTGACCAGGCCATTGAGGAGTTGATTGACGAGAATGAGACCGCTTTTGAGAACTATTACTCGTCCTTGACCAACAATCAATGTGCACTGCTGCTGGCTATCGCGCGCGAGCGTCAAGTAAAAGCCCCGATGGCCAACGAATTCAAGAAGAAATACCGTTTGCCAGCTTTGAGCAGCATCAAAACCGCTCTCACAGCCCTAACCGACCAGCAACTGATTTACCAATACCACGGCAACTACATCGTCTACGACCGCTTCTTCGGCATGTGGCTGAGGCAACGCGTCACCGTGTAAACATGATGAATGAAAGGCTCACTCCGTGCCCTCATCAATTGCTGTTATCCCTATAATCAGCGGAAACTGGTGTTTTTCCACATGTTTCCGCTGATTATAGCAAAATAAAGGTGTTGTCATAATTGTGGAAAAAAGTTATCTTTGCATGGCAAAACTGTAACAGCATGCTCCGTTTTGCTGTAGCAGTTTCATCCGTTTTTTCATAAAGCAAAGAGTCATGAAAATACAGTTCGCATCTGATTTGCACCTGGAGTTCCGCGACAACTGGCGGTACCTGAGGGACAACGGCCCCATGGACGTGAAGGGCGATATCCTGGTCTTGGCTGGCGACACGGGTTACCTGGGAGACGATATGTACAGCGTGCATCCGTTCTGGAACTGGGCGTCCGAAAACTTCGAGCAAGTGCTGGTCGCACTGGGCAACCACGAGTTTTATAAATACTACGACCTGAAGACGATGCAGGACGGACTGGTTGGCGAAATCCGCCCCAACGTCCACTACTACTATAACAAGATCATCACGATCCAGGACGTGGACTTCATCATTTCCACCCTGTGGGCCCATATCGACCTGGACAACGCCTTCGTCACCGAGCGGGGTGTGGCCGACTTTTACCGCATCGTCTATGGCGAAAACCTGCTGAGGTATTCCGATTTCAACAGCGAACATCAACGCTGCCTCGACTTCATCAAGAAGTCCGTCAGTGCCAGCCAGGCCAAATACAAGGTCGTCGTCACCCACCACGTACCGTCCTATCAACTGGTTGCCCCGGAGTTCCAGGGCAGCCGCATCAACGGCGCATTCACCGTCGAGCTGGCCGACTACATCGCCGACAGTGGTATCGACTACTGGATCTACGGCCACTCCCATCGCAACATCGACAAGACCATCGGCACCACCCGCTGCCTCTGCAACCAATTCGGCTACGTCTCCCACAACGAACACCGGTCCTTCAATCGAGGAAAAGTCATAGAAATGTGACCAACTAAAAAACGGAGAATGCAGCTACATCTATTAAAAAGGTTATGTAGCTTTTTTATTTTTACGAACATACGGTTCGCAAAAATTTTATACTTTTGCCACCGTCAAACAAGAGTGATTGAATTATGCCAAGTAACAAGAACGCTTTCAACCGATACCTGATCCTGGACGAGTTGCTCTCGGACAGACTTCATAACTATAGCATTCAAGACTTGACAGATATTGTTGAAGTGAGGCTCTCTAAGGATGGACTTGAGGGTGTGACTAAACGCTGCATTGAGAAAGACATTGTCGATCTTGAGTATGCCCCGGTCTTTGCCGAGATTGAGCGCTACAAGTCAGAGAGCGGCAAGCGATGTGTCCGTTATGCTGACCCCACATTTTCTATCTTCAACAAGAAGTTGAGTAATGAGGAACGCAACCTGCTATGTGAAGTGCTGGAGACCATTGGTCAGTTCGATGGGCTCGACAACTTCGAGTGGTTGGAAGCCTTCCGCCAGAAACTGGGCGTAAAGGATCATGATAGGATTATCTACTTTAGCAATAATCCTTACTTAACCAACTCCAATCTGTTGGGAACACTTTTCAATTACATTTCCAACAAGGTCGCTATCCATTTGCAATATAGACTGTTTAACCAGGAAGAAATTAAGGGAATAGATTTTCATCCCTACCTGCTGAAGCAGTACAACAACCGATGGTTCGTCATCGGGGCTGCTGATAGTGATGGCAAGATTCTCACATTCCCTCTTGATCGAATCCAGGGCATCAACGCATTGCAAGATCGTCGTTACAAGCCTCAACCCGAAGGTTTGACCGATCGTTATGAAGACATCATCGGCATAACTTATTATGAAAACGCCCCTGTCGAGCACATTATCTTCTGGGTGGGCGACAAATCATCGGGGTATATTGCAACCAAACCCATTCATGGCTCTCAACGAGAGATCAAAGGAGAAAATGCAGCGTCATTATATACCCGTCACCCCTGTCTTCAAGGTGGAACGTTTTTCTCCATTGACTGCATCATTAACTATGAACTTGTCAGGGAATTCATCACCTACGGACCAGAGTTACTTGTCTTAACACCTGTATCTCTGCAAGAGCAAATCTCTGAAAGAGTCATGCAGATGAATGAAAAATATCTTAATTTGCGAATATAGATTTCGCATACAGTTATTAACTTTGCAACAGAAAAACAAAACGCTATATGAAAACAACATTAAACATCAAGAATTTTAGAGTGTTCGATGAGAATGGTGTAACCTTCGAGTTGAACCCAGTATCAATCTTGACTGGTAGCAACAGTTCAGGTAAGAGTTCAGTTGTCAAGGCAATATTCCTGCTTAACAGTTTTCTTTCCCAAATAAAGAGAGCCATCGAAAATGATAATCCAATTGAGCTTGACAAGTACAAGTTGGATTTTACGACCTATCCCAATAACTTACTTGGCCGATTCGATAAAGTTGTCCATGATGGTTCTGAGTCAAATTCTATTACTATAGAGTACACAACGCACTCTCTCATGCTCTCTAAAGACGTGACTGTTCAGCTCGTTTTCTCTGCTGATGAGAATGATGAGCTTAACAACGCTTTCCTTGATACAATCAAGATGAGTACTGACGATGTTGTGTTCTATTTCTCAGGCAAGGGCTCACAAACTTATTGCAATCTGAATATCATAAAGGACGATTGTCTCACTTTCCTTCTAGCAGAGTGTTTAGTGCACAGTTATTGTGATGTAGAATTCAGCTATGAGTTCGAGAGCGGCGTATCTCAAGAACAACATGATAAAAATGTAAAAGATATTATTGACTACCTGCGTAGCATTGAAAAATCACGTAGGGACGATATCTTCCGTTATGTGCGTATTTCCAGAAGTAGGAAGTCTCTGATCCATGAAATGGGTGCAGATGCCAGTGTAATTGAAAGATTACAAGGAAAGGAATCCATCTTCTCCATTCCCGTGGTTGACAAATTGGCGACAATGTCAAAAAATGAAGTGGAGAGTTTCATCGCCTCTGAACTTGTTAAAGATAAAGCAGAGGACCTTGTATTGGCCTCGTACAAAATAATCAGTGATTTCTTGCAATCTGATTTCGAGAGCTTTGCAGATTACTTTGCGAATGCTGAAAAATGTGCGTTTGAACAAAGATTCTGCTCTTCTAAATATTTGCGTACTAACAAGAAAGGAGTTCGTTTGCCGAAGGCAAATGAACTGGCTCTCGTCCAGGATTATCTCACATTTAATCCTTTCAATATGGGAGATCCGATAGTTTTCAATGATGATTTTGAGCCAACTGAGAGAGAAAAGAAGGAAGTGCAATTTGAAAGACGGATGGCTATTGAGGAATGGAAAAGCCGTACGCTTACATTTGATATGCTCTATGAAGTGGTCATGGCATGGAATAAGATAATTGCTCCTGATGGTAACGGGATTTATGTGTATAATGAACCTTCAACCTTTGACCCGTGGGGTAGCTATTATCACATTGCTTACAAACTCTTCACAAAGTTTGTTGAAGTTCTGATACAGGAAGTGGTTTGTCCAGACTGGTGTGGTAATATGTCTTATGTTAGCTCTGCTCGTGCCGGCGTAAGTCGACTCTACACACTCGACAAAAAAGACGACTTTTCTATGCTCTTGCAGAATTATTTTGAGAAGAAACGTTTGTATCTCGATTATGCTAAGAATTACCATTACATAGGCAAACGTGATTATGCGGTTGATAGTTTTATGAATCGCTGGATTGAGAAGTTTGAGATAGGCAAAACTATTTCATTGCTCGTCGATAAGGACGGCCTTGGCGTTCAAATTCGCTTACACAAAGCCGATGGTGACGAGGGCAGAATTCTTGCCGACGAAGGTTATGGAATAACCCAGCTTGTTTCCGTTCTTCTGCAAATTGAAACTGCTATTCTCGCCGCAAAAGGTGAGAAAGTGAATAATTTCTATGGCTTGAACAATCTCGACGGTTACGACGACACTAAGTTTCATTATGAGATTAATACTATAGCTATTGAAGAGCCAGAGATTCACTTGCATCCCAAGTACCAGTCTCTGCTTGCCGACATGTTCCTTGAGGCGTATGAGAAATATAACATACATTTCATCATCGAGACTCATTCGGAATATCTCATCCGCAAGGCACAAGTATTCGTGGCACGTCACAACTTTGAGAACGAGGAAGCTATGAACAAAGAGAACCCGTTCAAGGTTTATTATGTACCTCGTGGCGAAAAGCCATATGAAATGACTTTCTGCGCTGATGGCAGATTCAAGAATGAGTTTGGTAAGGGTTTCTTTGATGAAGCAACCAATCTGGCATTTGAAATTCTGTAGTCTATGAATGCCTATATTGAGATAGAAAGTCTTCGCTCACTCATCAGCCAACGCACCGACGATAGGTATGATGAGTGTATGCGTATGTTGAAACGGAATTTGAATCTGTATTTCTCATTTTCAAAGGCCGAAGCTTTGGCGGACCCTACTATTCAGAACTGGATGAAAGAACTGACATCAGGGACTATCGCACAGAAGCCAAAATGGGATAGTGTGTATCCAGATCCAAGCGACGAATTGACTCTTGACAATATTACTATTGACAAGTTATGTGCTGTATATTTGCTGGACGATGAACAACCCCAACATTTGGCAAGCGCAATGTTGGTGGGCTATTGTGGGCACGAGTTAGATACCTTGTGGCAGCTTTATGTTCGCCCTGAGACACAAAAGTATGACTGTGAACTTAAACCATCGAAAATAAGCAACTGGAAAAACATAAGCACCTTTTTAACGCCCTGCACAGACATACTTATTTCTGACAGATACATACTGTCGAATAATTCGCTTCTTGATCGCAACCTCTATCAAATCATCAATGCGATAGTCAAGAAAACCAAACATCTGCCAATCAATATAGTCTTGTTTGTAGAAAGGGATTCTATCGGTCTTGGAGTGGTTTTGGAAAAAGTAAGCGAAACCATCAAATTAAATGTTGAGGAAATCGTGGGTGAAGAACCTAATGTCACATTTGTTCTTTGTAAAAAACATCGTGAGCCCCCTTTCCACGACCGGCTTGTATTAACGAATTATCGAGCTATCAAATCGGGGGATTCATTTAATTATTTCAATAAAAATGGTGACGTAATAACAAGAAGCTTCGGCATTGAAATAAAAAGCCTTGCCAATGATTGGTGCTATGTACAAGAAATGGTTATTGATACCTTTTGTAAGGAACTAAAGAAAGACATTCCTTATGCAATAGTCCAAGGCGACAAAAAATCAAATTTCTTTGAGTTTCGATGAAACAATAGTTTAAATGACTTATTCATAAAACTTCATGGCAACTCTTATTCCTTCAATAGAGCAGATACAGAAGTTCAAGGTGCCACCCACAGAGGGAGAAATGGCGCTGTTGACTTTCCTGGACAGAGTCTTAGATGAGACTTACGAGGTTTATTTCAACCCGTATCTCAATGGAGATCGTCCAGACGTGCTAGTTATGCGTAGAGGGAATGGTGTGATTGTGTTTGAAGTAAAGGATTGGAATCTCAATAATTTCAGCATTGATGAACGAAAGAAGTGGAGATACATTCCAAATAATTCAGTTGTTAAATCACCGTTGGACCAGGTATTGAAATACAAAGACAATTTATTCAACCTTCACGTCGATACACTACTTGAGGAAAAGATTAATAACATTAAAAAATTCAATATTGTTTCATGTGCTGTTTATTTTCACTGTGCATCTCAATCAACGATAGAAAACCTAATTATTAAACCCTTTCAAGGAGATGAGAAGTATCAGAAATGGCTTTATTATAATATGAACCTCATTGGTCGTGATGGCCTTAATGAGCAGGAGTTTTCTCGACTGATGAGGAAGTGTTATCTGCTGCCTCAACAACAGTCCCTTTACTTTACTCCAGAACTATACACTAATTTCAAGAGGCTTTTATCTCCCACTCGCCATCTTATAACGCAAGGTGAACGATATAGCTACACAAAAAAGCAGCATGAAATCATCTATTCAGCTAAACTCGAACAACGTGTTAAGGGTGTATTTGGCTCAGGCAAAACTACTGTGTTGGCGGCGAGGGCTGTTCAAGCGTATAAACGAGCGTTGGCTAGGAACGCCAACCCTCGAGTGTTGATACTCACATATAATATCACACTTAAGAATTTCATCCATGATAAGATGATGCGAGTTGAAGAAGAATTTCCATGGGAAAACTTCATTATTATCAACTACCATCAATTTATCAATGCAGAACTCAACAACCTTAATGTCGAGTTTGAAATTCCTTCTGGGCTCGACACGGAGGAGTTGTCAAAGTATCTGGAAAGCCATTATTATGGCAACATTCAGTTGTTTGAGGATCACAAAGATGAGATCGTTAAATATGATGCTGTCCTTATCGATGAAATACAAGACTATCATCGTGTCTGGATGGAGATTATTAAGGGATATTTTCGAGATCCACAGGGAGATTATGTCTTGTTTGGTGATGTAAAACAGAATATCTACGGGCAGCCGACAAGGCAAAAGGATGTCGTCACGAATGTTCTTGGTGTAAATGAACTAAAGTATTGTTTTCGTTCGGGCCTTAAAGTTTTGGATTTGGTTGAAACATTCCAAACGCAAATATTTGGTGACAAATATGACATTGATTCGTTTGAGGAAAACAAAGGAGTTGGAGCCCTACCATTTCAGAAAGAGGGCTATATCAACTATATGTATCTTCAGGGAGAAAATCCTGTGGTATCTCTTTACAATATCATTAGAGGGAATATCTTGAACCGAGTCGCTGACACCGCTCCTAACGACATTACAATTCTTGGCTATACCACACGACTCTTACGCACGTTCGATGCTTACTACCGGTATGCGAGTCGAGAAAAGGCCAATTCAATGTTAGAGACGATTGAGGCGATGTATTTGACTCATCTCAATTATATCGGCATGAATAATAAGGAGAACCCAAATTATGGCTGGTTCGAGAATATTAGTAAACATCTGAAAAAGAAGATATTTCCTAATCGCCAAAAAATGTGGGATAATGATGTGATAAAACTCAGGCAACACATTGCGAAGTTATTCACAATTTATGATTTATACACAGAGTTTAGTAGCACGTTCAAGAAGCGGCTTGAAGAAGAGTGTAAAGAATGCCTAATTCCTATCGAGGCCTTCATGGCTTTCCGGGAACACTATGCCGATATCCTTAAATCATTCAAAAGTGAGGTCTATCATGGTGATTACAAGTTCATCAGAGACAATAAAAAGTTACACTTCTGGATGAATAGCGGAACAATAAAAATCTCCACAATCAACTCATTCAAAGGATGGGAAAGCGAAGTCGTATTCTTGATTCTTGAACCAAAATATGAGTCATCAACTTCGTTCAATATTTCATTTGATGAATTGTTATATACTGGAATAACAAGAACAATACGAAACCTGGTAATTATTAACTTTGGTAATGAAGAATACGACAAGAAAGTTCGACCTATCATTAATGGATTGAAGAATAGAGATATACGAATAGGCCATTAAAGAATTCTAAAAATCGTGGCCGTTACGAACATTCTGTTCGCAACGGAGTGTTACCTTTACCACGAGAAACAAATTAAGAATCATAGCTGTCCTCACTTTTTAGTGGATGGCATAGATAACATAAATAATTATCGATATGGGAGCATCAGCGATATTTAAATGTGATAAGTGTGGTTTTGAAACCGATGAATTGTCATTGGGGCCTGGTTTTGCCGTTTTTCTGGAAGCATTTATTTGCCAGGACTGCCACCAAATCATGGAGAAGCCAATCAATGACGATTGGAAGATTCTTGAAGGTCATGAGAAATGTGACCGATGCGGGAAAACTAATCTGATAAAATGGAATAACATCTGTCCGAAATGCGGTGGCTTCATGAAACTGGAACCCGCTGGCATGTGGGATTAATCTGTTACTAGAGACGACTAAAATACAAACAATGCAAAATCATGAATACAAACGAACAAATAGTACATGATCTGGCTGAGGCATGGCGTACTTTAAACCCTGAATTATTGATACAGCACCTTGCTCCAGAGTTTCAATATGACTCCATGTGGGTTTTTGAATCATTGGACCATGATAGTTATGCCGATTACATTCGAGGAAAGTTCAGCACGATAAAGAACAGCGGTTCCAGGCTGACCATCCATGAGGTGCCTGGCCGTAACGCTATCGCCATTATGCCGGGCACCAGCGAACCAACGTACTACATCATAGAGATCAAGGACGGGAAGATAGTCAAAGGCGATTTAACGGCATTCTTATGATTCATTATGGGGTACGATGCTTTTCTCAGGTTTTATTCAAGAGATGACTTGCAACTGGTTAGTCAATATGTTTGGCAAATTATAAATGACGGTTACAGTATACTGATTGAATCATCCAAGACAAATAGTGGGCTAGTAGAATCTGTTGTTGAACGAGCAATAAAAGATTCTGCTTTAATTATCTTTTTTATGCCAGTCAACACGAATATATCCGAGACATCATTTTGGGATGAAGTGAATTTTGCAGACATGAAAGGTAAAAAGATTATTCATGTATTGTCTGAAAATTTCGAGAGTACATTAAAAGCGGTCTCAATCAAGGAAAAAGCTGAAACTATATGTTTTGATCTGGAAGACCCATCATCTGTTTTTAAACAGTTACAATCATCTATTGCGACTTATATCGGTGTACACCAATCTCCAGTCTTAGATAAAAACGATTCCCCTGAGTATTTGTTCACACTTGGGAAATACCATGCCCTGACTAAAAATGACGAAGAATCCACTGCTGTTTTTCAATCTGCAGCAAAACAAGACTATGCCCCCGCACTATTCGAGCTAGCCCACCTTTATATGTATGGCAGAGGGCTAAATAGATCCAATAATGAAGCCGAGAAACTGTTGATCAGAGCAGCAAATCAAGGATACACACCAGCTCAGTTTGAATTAGCGTGCAATTATATCGTAGGCCATGGTTTCAAAAAGGATTATAACAAGGTTCAACAATGGTTGCAGATTGCCGCTGAATTAGGCGATTCCCCAGCTCAAGTGTTATTGGGGCGATTATTCTATAAAGGCGAAATCTGTGAGCGAAACTACAGAAAAGCCATCTTTTGGTTTATATCTGCAGCTATTCAAGGAAATAAGAATGCTCAATATGAATTGGGGAACTGCTATCTTCTTGGAAGAGGTGTTCGAACGAATCGTACTGGAGCTTTGCAGTGGTTTACTAGAGCGGCCGAAAGAAATCACCAAGATGCTCAATGCATGGTCGGTTTTTGCTTTGAAAAAGGTTATGGTACTGCAATTGATTTTCAAAAAGCAATGGTATGGTATAGAAAAGCTGCTGAAAAAGGACATCCTGTAGCTATAGATAAATTAAGACAACTAAGCAATATGATGAATTGATTAGCAAAAGCTATGGAAACAATGCCGGATAGAATGCAAGCCATAGGTAAACCTGAAAACACTCAAATAACGATGGCAACTGTTACAGCGAAAACGATGCATGCTGTTACACTTTTGCGATAACCAGGCGATAGTAAATTACAAGAAATAATTGTATTTGCAAGCCTCAGAAACGCCCGGTGGCGATTCTGGGGCTTTTGTCGCATGGAAACTGCCGTGAGGCAGTTCCTTGCTTTCAAGGTATAGTGGGCGTGACCGTCCACTATTTGCTGTGTTTACGCACGGCCCTCTGCTTGACGGGAGAGTCATGATACCGTGAAGCCGCATTGATGAAACAAAATGTTGACATTGTCCTGTCGCTACCACCTTTTACACCGCAAAGCTAGCGGGCATCGTGATACTGCAAGGCTGTACGGAGTTGCCTCGAAATAATCCACAAAATTTTAATAAAATCGGCTGCGCCTTGGCAGAAACCAAACGAGTTTGGTTCTGCTCTCGGCTTGCGCGATTTTTGACGCTGCGCATAAAATTTGGCCCGTCCAGAAGGATGGATTTTTTCGGTCAAGCCTTGACAGGCGTATCACTAACAGCCCTCGCTCTTAAAGCAGTGTAAAAAGGTTATACGCGACAACATGGACAATGATTATTAACATTTTAAAAATTTCATCATTA
>Ga0247610_10005428_pt1 | contig 13420 bp, 14 predicted proteins | sample 174DNAGHGhighgp2_FD_193483 | JGI IMG/M metagenome (GOLD analysis project Ga0247610, IMG submission 193483) | Sheep rumen microbial communities from Palmerston North, Manawatu-Wanganui, New Zealand - 1742 DNA GHGhigh gp2 | ecosystem: Host-associated > Mammals > Digestive system > Stomach > Rumen...
CAGAACTTGGCCTTATGCTCAGCCGTCAGTCTATCGTTGCTAAGACCCGTAAGCTCGCTGCTAGCTTCTCTCTCGAATCTGCAGCTGATATTAAGGCTATGCAGGGTATCGAAATGATGACTGAAATGATCAACGTTCTCCAGCAGGAAATGACTGCAGAAATGGACCGTGAAACAATCGGCCGCTGCAAGAGCCTCTGTACTCCACGTGTTTACAACAAGGCTGATCAGACCCTCGCTAACAACGATTCCTTCATTGGTACAAACTCTCAGGAACGTTTCGGTCTTATCATCACTCACATCATGAAGGGTGTTAACGACATTCGTACCGCTACTCGTCGTGGTGCTGCTAACATTGCAGTCGTCTCCCCAGACGTTGCTACTGTTCTTCAGGTTGCTAACCCATGGTTCACCAAGGTTGCTCATGAAGTTAACGGTTCTGCAGTTACTCCGGAAATGGGTACTCTTAACGGTGTTGTTAAGGTCTTCTGTGACCAGTATGCTGTTGACGAATTCGGTGCAAACGACAACGGTGAAGTTCTCTTAGCATTCAAGGGCTCTAGCCTCTATGATGCAGGTGTTATCTTCTGCCCATACGTTACCGGTGTTGTCAACCAGGCTATCGATCCTAACGACTTCTCTCCAAGAGTCGGTATCATGAGCCGTTATGGTTTCGCACACAACATGCTTGGTGCTGAAAACTATTATCGCTTGCTCAAGTTCAACGGACTCTTCGCAGACGCTCCAGAAGCTCTCGTTTGGTAATCGTTATTGAACAAACAGATTTAAAAATACAGGTCTTTATGGCCTGTATTTTTATTTAATAATAAATAATACATATGAGATTTAAAGATTTTTACAATTTAAACGAAAGCATTTATGCAAATGTTCCTAAGCTTAAAAAACTATTTAATCTAGCATTAGATGGTGGAAACTTAGATGATTATCTTAGAGTTGATAGATATGCACCAGAAGAATTAATACTTATTTCGCCTATGATTTTAGATGAAATAACAGAAGAAGAAGTTATAAAGATTTGTGATTCTGCAGGTTTCTATTGTAGTATTCATCACAATGATAAAGGAAAACCTCTTCCTTTTGACCCTATCTATATTACACCGAAGAATCAGAAAGAACCACTAAACATTGGCGCACAAGAATATTACCATTGTTCTTTGGCTAAGGATCTTGATAAAAAAGGTTTACGTTTAAAATCAAGAAAAGTTGATAATGATTATGATGTATACGATGATAGAATTTATCTGGTTCCTGTTGCATTAGCTGGCGATCCAAACGAAATAATAGACATGGTTGCATCAGAACATAATTGCGATAAGTCTGAAGTTTATGTCTATAAAGTAACTTTGCCTAAAGGATATGAAGTCTATCAAGACCCAACTAAGCGTGAAGCAGTATATGTAACCAATGCAATTCCACCTAAATATATTACGAAAATAAATCTGTAAACTTTTGCGCAAGAATTACCAAAAATTTTTTATAAATAAAATAGGTGTATGGGAATGGTCCCGTGCATAGGAAAATTTAGGAGAAATAACCATGAAACGTAGAGAAGACATTTACAATTTGGGTAATGACTACTTCCAGAAGACCGACGTTTACTTTGTAACTGCTGATGATGCTGCTGCATCTGCTGCTGGTGTTGCTGGTTACAAGGCATATTCTGACGGTTTGTTCCACTTCACTACTCAGCCAGTTTACGAACTTTCTGGTGGTGTTAGTGCTCTCAACAAGAGAATCTTCAACGTTCTTCCACAATCTGGTTGGACTGCACCTGAATACTTTGATGATGACAAGATCGCATCTGGTTTCAGTGCAATCAATGCTGCTTCTGCAGTCTTGAGCCCAGATTATGCAACTGGTATCGTTGTTGGTGATGAAGAAATCAAGAAAGAATGGAAGAAACCAGAATAATCATTAACAGATTATAAACAATTTAAAAAACCTTAGAGTAAAATCTAAGGTTTTTTATTTTAATAATTCTTCAATTTTTTTATCGACTTTATAGTTTTCTTTTTCCATCATACCGTCCATTGCCCAGGAAATATCTTTATTAAATTCTTCATCGTTAAATACATATTTCTTGAATAGGCGAGAACGTCCAGCATTGAAATGTATATAGCATATTAGTTCGTTAGATACTATAGAAATATTACCAAATAGGTAATGACGATTAAAGCCGATAAGATACATATATTGTGAAATACGACAAGAATAAAGTTTATATTTCTTTATTATGTCAATAATATCTTGTTCAATATATATTCTCTGCATATTTTATATATTAAAAAACCGGAACGTTAATTCCGGTTTTATTTTTATGTAATATTTTATTAGCGTCTATTTCTATGATAAGCAGATTGTCTAGTACCTGCAGCAAGGTCCATGTTAGAACCACCGAACATAGTTCCTTGAATAACAAAGAGAACAGCAGTTGGATTTTTTGCACCCATAATTCTGGAGTATAATGTCTTATAATACTTATCACCAGTTACTTTACGTGCCTTTTCGAGGAATTCTGCCTTTGCAGCATCAAGACCGATTTCAGCAGCAAGTTTTGTAAAATAACCATCTCTGATATATTCTTCACAGAGCTGAGAAAGTGGAGTTCCACCAGCAGTTCCGAAACCTTCGTCCAAAGTCATACCTTCTAAGTCGAGGTCATCTTCTAAAGATTCATCAACTTTGTCTTTCTTCTTTGCCCAGAAAGGAACAAAATCGGATTTCTTACCTTTCTTCTTACCTTTCTTTTTCTTGCCACTACAACCACAGCAACCTTCATCAAGTTCATCATCGTCTTCAATTTCTTCGTCTTCACGAATTAATTGATAACCTGCTTCTTCGGCAATACGTTTTGCTTCTTCGAGCTCTTCACGAGCAACACGTTGACGGAAAGTTTCGCCTTCTGAATTCTTGACGACGTGATAGCCTTTACCTTCAACTATTTTCTTAGCTTCTAAAAATGTCATATTAAAGTCCTTTAATTGTTATTTATATTATTTATAACTTCCTAATTCCGAAAAATTTAAATATTAAACTATAAATATATTAATAGAATATAAGGAATTTAAATATGGAAGCTAAAAAGTTATTAAATGAAGCTGCTATTGCCGAATCAAAGATTCTTAATGAAGAAACTAACGGCGTAAAGCACATGTATATTTCTGGTCCTTTCCTTCAGGCTGTAGATACTAACAGAAACGGTCGTATCTATTCTAGGGAAATTATTGAAAGAGAAGTTAATAAGTTCCAGAGTCTTATTGAATCGCGTGAAGCTGTTGGTGAACTTTCTCACCCAGAATCAATCGAAATTAACCCAGACCGTGCAGCAATCTTGATTACAGAATTGAAGATGGACGGTAATCTTGCAATCGGTAAGGCTAAGGTTCTTACTACTCCATGTGGAAAGATTCTCGAATCCCTTTTGAATGACGGTGTTCGTATGGGTGTTTCCTCTCGTGGAACTGGTAACTTAACTGAAGGTAACATGGTTGCAGATGACTATTCTCTTGCAACAATCGACGCTGTTTATATGCCATCTGCTCAAGTTGCTTATGCTGATGCAATGTATGAATCTGTCCAATATGCTTCTAAGTGGGTTCTTAATGAAGCAACTGGTCTCTATATTGAAAAGAGAGAAAAGGTTGATGAAGCTACTAAGGCATTCAATAAGAAGGTTGATGATATTGGTTCTAAGATTATCGTTGAAGCCTTCAAGGATTGGTTAAAGGCAATCTAAAATAAATTTACATAAAATAAAAATAGAGGTTTTAAAACCTCTATTTTTTATATGGATGCTTTTTCACAGAACACGTTGTGGTCCCAGTATTGAATCGCGTTCGTAAACCATTCAACTTGTTCCATAGAAATAGGTGTATATCTATGATAATCAGTTGCTAAGTCAAATCCGTTTTTCTTAGCAAATGCTCTTCCATGGATGTGACCATAAAGAACAATACTATCAGGATAACGAGGATGTGTCTTACCTTCATCTGGTTCGTGAATTACATAATAAGTTTTCTTATTATGTTCAAATGTAGCCTTAGATACAACGTCTATATGCCTGTTTTTTAGCTCAGAAACGACCTTATTAACGTCTGTTTCTATCTTCCTATCATAATTACCCATGACCCAAATAAGCTGCTTATAATTCAAATCAGATAGGATATTTTTCATCGTAGAGACATCTCCGAAGTCACCAGCATGATAAACAATATCGTTCATTGTAATAGTCTTATTCCAGTTACTCATCATTTCCAAATCCATTTCAAAAAGGTTAACAAATGGTCTTCTGGATAATTCCAATGTTCTTTCTTGAGAGAAATGTGTATCAGAAGTGAAGAACATATCTGTAGGAGACTTTTCAAGTTTCTTGACAACATGTTTCAAGAGTTCTTCGAGATTATTCCAATACTTGATTTTCTTCATATCAAGTCTGCACTTGAGATAGTCGTTCTTTTCTGCCCAATCAGGAAAACCGCAATAAACTCCAGGTTTATCAAACCAATCGCCGAATTCAATATTGGTGGTAAATGCAGGAAATTTCTTTTTAATATCTCTTGCAACCCAAAAAACAATGGCAGAAGCTTTCTTCATCGCAATATATTCCCATATTGTCTGTTGTTTCAATGCTTCCTTACCATACTTATCACGAAGTTTTTGGAAATCTGCATTTGTAGGAGTAATGACTTTACCAGTGAAACCCAGTTTTTCAAGTATTTCATATGCTTCATTTCGCCAGTCATTATTATAGTCTTCTCTAGGACAAGGACCAGCTAGAAAGATAGAATTATTCATATCACCAGATAATTGTTCTTCAGGAGTCATATCTGGATTTGCTTTAATTATATTCATATTATCCTCTAATAATTCGTAATACAAATATAGAAAAAGACTGTCAAGTGACAGTCTTATGTAAATTTTATTTGACTTTTATTAATATAATGGACCACGGCCACGTTGCATATTGTTGAAGCTTTGCATTGACATATCGTCGAGGAATTCATCAGCTTCTTCAGGACCATATTCGTAAGATTCGTCGTCATTTTCAATATCGAAATCATCAATATCGTTATAGACTTCATTATCTGGAATATTGTTCGGGTCAGTTTCCCATTCGATGTACCCCTGGAAGTTGCAATGTTCGCAACCTTCACCACCGCAATCAGGGCAGATATTTACTTCTTGATCGTCACAACATTCTCTATGGTCAGTTGAGCAACATTCATCGCCATCGCAGTTGAGTCCGCATTCCTTCAAGAGATAATCTTGGAATTTCTTGGAATCAAAAACCGGATGTTTGCCAGAATATTTCTTAGATTCCTTAACAAAACGTAAACCGTTTGCATTAACGATTCGCTTTGCTTCAGCAAGCTTTTCTTCTGGAGTCATTTCTTTTTCTTTTGATTCAGAAACTTGCTTCTTATCTGTCTTTCTAACAAGATGATAGCCATTCTTCTGAACAATCTTAACTGCGTCTTCAAATTTCATTTTAAATTCTCCTTAGGTAAATTTTAAAAGTAATCCGTATTCATTTTCTAATTTCTGAACTGTGTCAGACATTAGATTATTCAATGCAACTTTGCTCTTGAATTGTTCAGAAAGTTTTTCAACTTCATCAATATAGAAGCGAAGTTTTCTAAGCGCATTTTCTTTATTGTAGATTTCATCAGAAATCATGTAGTTCTTGGATGCAACTTTAAAAGGTGTTCCAGTAGCCAAGACGATTTCAACGAGTTGATCTGCAAAATCTCTAATTGTTTCGTATACTGTCTGGAAATGTGTGTGGTGGAAACCAGAATCACAAGACCAGTGGAAAATGTGGACCTTATTGGCAAATGTAAGAGAATCTACTGCGAAAGTATACAAATTCTGATATTCTGCCTCATTAGTTCCAGCAAGATATGATATAAAAGTTTCTGTTTCTTCCATAAAAATTCCTTTTATTATTTATAATTTAACAATTCTAACTTTTTGATACATTTACTGCTTGACGTTTCTTCATTTCTTCATGGTATCTTTCTTGGAACTTCATCTTTTCTTTCATTGGAACTTGAGTAGAACCAACAGAGAAGTTTACACCTCTGAATCCATCAGAATTACGTTTCTTTTGGTCATTTTCTTCCTCATAATCACGTTTAGCAGAAATATATGCCCATTGGTTCAAAGTAAGACCTTCTTTACTTTCTTGACCACTTACATATTTTGGTCCACTATCATCTGCATAAGTATTAAGAGGATCTTTTGGTTTCTTAGAAGAAGCATTTGTAGTTTCCTTCTTATCTTCAATCTTAGTTTCTGTCTTTACATTACCAGCAAGACCTGGTTCTGATTTCTTTTCTTCAGTCTTTGCAACTTGCGCCTGTTCAAAAACAGTATGACCAGATGCAGCAGGTTTTTCTACAATATCAGTTTTTTTAGATTTTATTTTTTCATCAATCTGTTTTAATTTTGCATTTACCTTTTCATCTTGTTTATCATTCTTTGTGAGAATTGTATTTATTTTGTCATTTGACCGTGCAGCAATTTCCATAGAATTTGCAATTTCAGCTTCGGCTTTAGCAACTCTTTCATCATGTCTTTCCTTAAGACCTATCCAATCCTTCTGATTAACAATAGATTGCGCTTTAGCACGTTCTTCTTCAGTATAACCAGCGTCATAAGTTTTATCATATCTAGGTTTACCATTATCGAGTTCACCTCGCATCATTCTATATGCGAGTTCATCAGTTCTATCTTCAGGAGATAACGAATTTAAGTCAACAGGATTATTATTTTCATTTGCTCGAATAAGAACATTATTTAATACAATTTCATTATCAGTATTAGTTTCTGGATGTTCTTGTTCTGTAACAACATCGGTAACATTATCTTGACCAGTTGGAACTTCACCAGCGGAATTAAATTCATTTTGCAATGCAGTATTATTTAAATCTGGAAGAGCAGAGTCTTGACTTGGTGTGTCAACAGTAATATCAGTAACATTTTCTGCTGGTGTTTCTCCACTATTGGTTGTTTCTTGTAATGGACTATCTGGATTAGTTTCTTCAATAACTGGAGCAGTAACTTCTTCTGTCGGAGCAGGAGATTCTTGTGCTGTTGGTGGTTCTTCATTCTTAGTTTCTTTTGCATAAGCATCTTCTTCACTAGAAAGAACATAGAAGGAACGATATGAAAATTTTAAAGTCCATTTTGCAATATCTGCAGAACTATAATCAAGATCAAATTTAGTATAGTCTACAAGCTTTAATTCTTTGAATACATATTTTAAATAAACGGTTGTAAAAATATTATTAAAAACATATACAGTTAATTCTGGAATATAATCAGTCAATTTATATTCGAATGTGTCTTCATCAAATAATTTTGACAAAAATAAATTTACCAGATTAGTAATAGCAAGTGTTCCATTTTCACTATAATGTTCAATTAGTTCTATTTCTAAATCACCCAAAGATGTTGGGTCCATATAGATAATGGTTTTGCTATTGTTACCATATTCAAAGATTTCTTCTTTTGGTTTATATGACGGTAAAGTAACAGAAGTGCATTCACAAAGCTCAATTTCACCATTTTCTGGCTTTGTGGTTTTTAAAGCATATCTGTTCTCTTTTGGGCTATTATCATTCCAAAAATCAGCATCATCAAGTTTTAAACGAACCTGATAAGAATCTGATAATTTTATAGTTTTGGTCGTTAAATAGCCATAAATATTGCATAAACTCATACATTATTTATAAATAGTATATGAATCCAAATAACTTAAAAGATTGCTTAACTAAGTTCTGGACACCGAAAAAATGCGGAAAATCCGGAGAACCTGAAGATTTTATTGAACAACATGATATGATTCTGGGTAGGACTTTGATGGCTGACCCAGCTGATTTATTAGAACAATTAGAAGAAAATACATTCAATTTTCAGAAGTTTGATATGATTAAATGGTCAGATTTTTTAAGACGTGCAAATTTGGCAGAATATTTAAAATCTGATTATATAAAGCTTGCATTAGATGTAACAACTACAAGACCGGCTATAGGAAAAGGAGAATTTCTTTTCGTAAGTTGCTTCTCTAATCTTGGATTTGCAAACGGTAAAGGTGATATTGTAGATTTTAAATCAGGTAAACGTTGTGAATTTAAAGGCATTCGTTCTACATTATCGGGTGACAGTAAAGTATATAGACAAATGAACAAATCAATCATTTATTCTATATTTTCTCTATTTGGCACTGGTTCTTCTCATGACCATTTTAATCGTAAATGCGCAAGAGATATTGATGAATTATTAAAGTCAAAACCAAGTTTAATAAATGAAGTATTAAAGCGTTTACAAAATTTAACAGAACCAGATTTGAGTTTTATAAAGCCATTTGCTGAATTGTATGAAATTAAGAAAGATATTTTTATGGTTGTCGGTGCAATGCAACTTTGCATTTATTTGAAGACACAAAATTCACAATATATTTTGTTTACAAATGATGAAGGATTTAGATGTTTTGAACAACCAAAGAACGCAGATGACGCATATTATATCGTTAATGAACTTAAATTATCAAGTTGGCAAACTGGTGATTATGGTATGACTATAGGTATGTAATGGCAGACGGAAATGATAAGAACATATTAGACCCATCATCTGCATCGCAGTCTGGTCCAACAGCTTCTGTTAATAACGTAATAGAAGTTTTGTATGGTAGTGATGATATTCAAAAAGCATATCCGATTCCGACAAATAAGATAGATAAGATTCAGATTAAAGAAAGTTTCTTTTCAAAACTTCCAACTTTGAAACTTGTTTTGTCTGATGTTGGTACTCTTTTCAATACTGTTGGTTTTCAGATTGGTTATACAATCAATGTTAAGATTACACCAATTGTTAAGAATAAAGATGTTATTCCAAGACCTTATGTAAATTCAAATTTTACAATTCAATCAATTAACTATGTTTTTGATTTGGATAAGAAAGATTACATTTATGAATTGAATTGTATATATCCAGCAGAAAAATATTTGAATGATATTTGTGTTTGGCCAGTAACTGAAATCGATGCGCTTAATATTGAAAAGCAATATACTAGTGAAGAATTGTTACGTTTAATTTGCACACGCGGTGGTTTAGGATTTTATTCTAATTTAACTACAGAACCAAGTGATAGTATGGCATGGCTTAACTGCAGCTTAACTTATAGTGAGTTTGCAGAGAAGGTAACAAAACATGCATGGGTTGGCGACGATGATATGCCGATTCTTTATGTAAACAAGGAAGGCACTGCAATTTATAATACATTAAATACAATGTGTAATGGCGCTACAAAATATACTTATATTCATAAAACTTTATATGATATGAAGTATAAGCCAACGGGAAATAATCCGAATAGAAAGCCAAGTGGATATAGAACATTTACAGATATGACGTTTAATAACGTTGGTTATATTCAGAACCAAGGTGCTTATGGTGTAAAAACTTATATTTACAATCCATATCATGTTAAGAGCATAAATCCGCTTACTATCAAACCGAAAGTTCCGAAGAATATTAAGAATGTAACTCTTAATGATGCATGTTTGCGTTATAAAGAATTCCATGATAATAAAATAAGAGTTGCACAAATTAGTAATAAATCACCTGGACAAGTACAGAATTTTAGATATTCTTTCTCTAAGATGCACTTTAAACAGACACATGAAAATTATGATTATGCCCCACAACATAATGAAAGTATTAAACGTGCATTCTTCCAGCAATTTGTTTCTTTGACTGTTGACGCAGTTAACCAACCAGATTATGATTTTGACCCATTACAGATGGTTTATCTTGGTGATAAGATAAATGTCCGTGTAGATTCAACTTATAATCCAGGAACTATCCAGTCTGGCGATTATATCGTAACCGGATTAGTTCATAATTTTTATCCAAGGTCTAATTACACAATAAATATAATCGCAGCAAACGATGGTATCAATGGTGTAGGCCAGTTGAAAAAAGAAAGTGATATTAATAAGAAGTAGGTTTATTTATGGCAATGAATACAGATGAAATGCTTAATGAAATAATGAGTAAGGTTGATTCTGGTTTTAAGGAACAACAAGCAGACACTTACGAAAAATTTTCACAAGACCCGCATGACAGATGGACTGGTAAAGTTATTGATAATGTAGATCCAGAAATGCTTGGTCGTGTAAAGATTCTTGTTTTTGGTTATTATGATGAATTAGCAGAATTCGCATTGCCATGGGCAGTACCTGATATTGGTTATATCGGCGGTTCGAATGGTAGTTTCGTTGTTCCTGAAGTTGGAACTTTTGTCAGAGGATATTTCGATCAAGGTGACATTCAGAAACCAATTTATGACTCTATTGCATTTAGTGAAATGACTGCTAAGAATAAAACCAAAAATATAATGATTAATAAGTTGGAGAATTATCCTCATAAGATGGTTCTTATGGAAACTGACCAAGGTGATTATCTAACTTTGAATCGTTTTGATGGTGAAACAAAATTTCATCATAGAAGTGGTTTTGATATAACAATCGGTGCAGATGGTTCTTTAACTATCAATACTGGTGCTAGATATTCTCAACAAGGAAATATCAAAATTGAATGTCATGGTGATACAGAAATAAAGACAAATGGTGATACTACTGTTACTTCTGAATTTGGTAATGTAACTGTAGATTCTAAGTTGGGATTTGTTATGCTTGGTAAAAATGAGGCAAAACAGTTGGTTAATAACTTACCTATTTGTCCTATTACTGGAATGCCGCATTGCACTGGTAATACTAATGTTATCTGTTAATTTTAGGTATATAAATATTATATGTTAGAACTAAATAAAAATCCAGATTATACTTGGCTAGAAACCAGTAAGATTGACAGCGAATATTATGATTTAAACGCTGATTTACGTGGTGTCGAAGTATGGAACAAAGATGCATTGGATCAGATGATTGAGATGGTCATTGTTACAGAACCACATGAACGTTTATTTAATTTATCATTTGGTTCTCCATTATATCAAGTATTATTTGATAATTTTAATCAATTAGATAGAATAGTAAATACTGTATTTGACACTATTGAATATTGGGTTCCAGTTACAATCGATAGAGCAAATGCAGATGTTGAAGCTGATGAAGATAATCATGCATTATTATTTAAGATTCCATATGTTTCAAATAATGGCATGATTAAAGGAATATTTGCAAGAAAAATCAGTAAGTAAGGTATAATAAATGGTTGACAAGGAAATAAGAAATTTTGCAGGACCAAAGATAGAGCATGACAGCAAAACAGGCTTGTCACATTTTATCCTATCAACCACTTATGATACTCCTGCAGGTCCTGAAATTATCCAGTTACATGGATTACTTTCTGATTTGCCAGAAATTAGTTTTACTGTTAATTATGAAGATGGTCCTGGTAATGAATGGCAGGATATTTTATCTAATTTCATGACTAATGACTTAATGTCAATATTTAATGCTATTGGTGCAAAGGGTGCAGGATTTAAAAATATAGTTAAGGCTGGTTCTTGGACGAAACAGGTCTATGCTGGTTATGCTCCTTCAACAATACCGTTAAAGTTTAGAATTTATACTAGAGATACCTTTGGACAGTCTAATGTTGAAATGTGGAAGAAGTATCTCGTTAAATTTGCATCAATTAATGATGGTAATAAATTTAGTATAGGTGCAGCTACAGATAATATATTTAATGCTATAGCAACAGCATATAATACTGGTGAAGATGTTGCAGAACTTGCAAATAGTTCTGTAACCGCTTTAAAGAATACTACAGATGTTACAGCAGGTCAGTCAAATTCAAAAAGCGAAGGTAATGATTTCGTTTCTAAATCTATGACTGTTGAAGCACAAATAGATGCAATTAAAACAGCATTAGCAGATATTTCTGCACTTGCATCTGCAAATGATGTTTTTAAAATTGACATGAAGATTGAGAAAAACAATGAAACTGTAACAGAATATTTAGGTTGGGGTGGTGCATATACTCCTATTACTTTTACTGCAAGTTTTACAGATACTAGAGCAGCAAATTCTAATGTAACATTAGCCCCGGTTGAAATTGGTAGACTTAATGCGGTTACTATGTCTGGTAATGAAGACCCAAGTGAAATTTATATTTCTTATGAAGATTTAGAAGGTGCTATTGATGATTTTGTTGGTAAATGTTCATCATTAAGCAATGAAGCAGCATCAAAAATTAAAGATACATTAGGTGATTCTTCGAAAAAGAAAATAAAAGATGCTTTTGAAGCAAAAGCACCACATGAAGCAAAAAATAATGATATTCGTAAATTAGGAAAATTTATTAAAGATAATGCCAATGCTATTGGCGATATTATGGTTTCTAAATATGATGAAAACCGTGTTTATGAAACTATGAATATTGAAAATAGTCTAGGTGAAAAGTTATGGCATCTAAATATTTACGATAATGTCATCTTTAACATGGCAAAACCATTAGTCGTTTATATTTCTGAATGGAGTTATAAAGCATCAGAAGAACGTGATGGTAATGATCCTGTTTATTACGATTTTGAAATTACTTGTGCATTAGACCAAGTTTATTCTCGTGATACATGGAATAAAATTTTAGCAAGACCAGCACCAGTAATGAAACCACCAATGAATGATGTTTAACATAATATTTCTGTTAAATCAGTATCGGTTAATACATATTGTGTTTGTAATGATACATTAAAATCTACATATATTGGATTATTATTATATGTTGTATTTAATGATGGTTTAAATGACCATGATTTTAATAACCATTTTACTTTAGGTGATGATTTAATTAAACCATTAATATCAAGCTTTATTAATGGACAACCACCAGTATCATTATCTTCCATATTGCCAAGACCTTCAATAAATTCTTTTAAATGGTCTATGTCCTGTTTAACGTTTTTAGATGCTAAACTTCCTTCAAGTTTATTATTTTTTATAGAATTACCAATATCTCTAAATGAAATCTTTTCATTACCAAGATTATTTTTTAAACTATTCATGATTCCAGCTAATTCTTCACCTTTATCATAAGCTTGATAAACAGATTGTGCTTGTGATGTTATAGTATCAGAAAGTCTAAAATATTGTGGTGTTGTTACAAAAACTAATAAACGAATAATATCATTAAATGCAGAGGTATTATAATAGTTATTTATCGGATATGCTCTGAATTTAAAAGATATACTTAATGGTTCGGCAGATTTAGGAAATTGCTGTGTCCAACCGTCAGTTACTAATGGCGGTTTGTAAGTATTTCTTTGCTGAGCAAACATTTTCATCCACTTGTGCTGAGTAAACTTCTTAATCTTTTCATTAAGAACTGCAGCTGGTGAATCACCCCAAGTAGTAGAATATGAAATTTCAGGA
>Ga0247610_10005429_pt1 | contig 13420 bp, 10 predicted proteins | sample 174DNAGHGhighgp2_FD_193483 | JGI IMG/M metagenome (GOLD analysis project Ga0247610, IMG submission 193483) | Sheep rumen microbial communities from Palmerston North, Manawatu-Wanganui, New Zealand - 1742 DNA GHGhigh gp2 | ecosystem: Host-associated > Mammals > Digestive system > Stomach > Rumen...
CTGTATGGCAACTACACTGACCGCTATGGCGACACCCTGCAGATCAGTAGCGGTGTCATCTATAAGAAAGGTGTGGCCTGTGCCACCTACGAGCACATCCCCTTCAACGGCACCGTCACTGGTGTCATGCGCATCAGCGGGGCCACCCATCTCGACGGCATGTGGGAGGCCGTCATCACACTCGACGGACTGACCCTCTACGAGGTTGCAGAGGACGAGTATGGCTTCTACCAGCGCAAGGGAGGCAAGGAGGTTCTGAGTTGGGCACGCAATGATTTCCCACGTTTCAACTACACATGGGCCATCCTGCTCAATGACGGACAGTTCCGTCACCTGAAGAAGTCCACCCTGCGCATCATGCGCAATGAGATACTGGCGCGTCACGGCTATCGCTTCCAGTCGAAAGACCTGCAGGACTACTTTTCGCAGCGCTCGTGGTACCAGCCAGCCGATTCCAGCGACGATGTGAAGCCCAACGATATCGAGATGCTCAACCTCGAACTCATCAAGGCCGAGGAAGCCAAACCGGACGATGAGCGTAACGTGAAAGAATAGTAACCATAAAAAAAGACCAGCGATATGAAGAAACTCATGCTATTAGCAGCCGTAGCCCTGACGTGGACAGCCTGCGGCAACAAGACCAGCAATGCGGCAGCAGATGCCGACTCCACGCAAGTGTTTGAAGTGCCCGATACGCTCAACACCATCGAGGCCGTCATCCAGCAGGTAGACTCGGTCTATGCCTACTGGAACTACCAGCGCCTGAACTACAAGGAAGGCATGCCCTCACTCGACGAACGCTTCGCCACCCGTGAGTGGCAGCAAGTGCTGAAGGAAGTCCGCGAGGTTGATGCCGACTGCGAGTGTGGCGGATTTTTCGACTTCGGTGACGAAGGCCCTCTTGACCCCTGGACCTACGACTGCTACGAGGGGCAGGTCAGTGCAGACAGCATCAAGGTCAAGATGCTGCCCAATGGCACGGCTGACGTCAGTTTCCTCATCAAGGATGCCGTCACCATCAAGGGCATCCCCATGCGCTGGCTGATGCGTGTGGAGGAAGGGCAGTGGCGTGTTGCCAACATCATCTTCGAGAGGGATGGCGGTATCGATCTGCTGTCAAGTATGAGGGACTATGCCTGGGAGTATAAGATTGACAAGCAGTTCAACATCGCCAAGATCTACGACGAACTCATCAAGCAGGCAGAACCCGTACTCGACGGTTATAGCGACATCGAGTTTCTGGAGTACGCCCTCATCGATGTCGACCACGACGGGAAGGCAGAACTCTGGGTGCGCAATGGCGAGAAATATGAAGTCATTTTCTCACTCGCCGACGAGACGCCCCACGTTCTTCTCGACGCCAACTGGCGCACACCCTTCTCCTTCTTCCCCAGTGCCATACAGGCAAGTGGGGGCTGTGGCACAGGTTGTCACATGGCCAGTATCGCTGTGCTCAAGGACAGCCGCCTTGACTACACGCTCAACAACATGACACAGTACGGTATGGACGGCGAACTTGCTGAAGAAGGCTGGGAGAAGGACGGCAAGGAAATCTCCACTGACGAGGGCGAGAAACTCTACAAGGCACTTGGGGAAACAAAGGAACTGTACTACAAGTGGCACAACATCGACATTGAGCGCAAGCCGAATCTTTCAGACTACGCAGAATAAGATAAAGAAGCAAATGGACTACAAGGAACTATCTGGAAAATTTTTCAAGGGCTGCGGTTGCCTCTCTGTCGGCACATTCCTACTCCTCTTGATTATAGGCATCTTTGTGGATGACAAAGAGTTCTATGGCGACAAGGATCAGCAAGCCCAGGCCGAGACGGAACAGGTGGAGGAAAAAGACTCCGTCGTCGTCAACAAGCCTCTCGAGGGTGACCCTTACCAGGAACTGGACGACCTGATTGGCCTGGAGAGTGTGAAGAAGGAAGTGCGCTCGCTGGCTAACTTTGTCAAACTGCAGAAACAGCGCGAGGCGAATGGACTGAAGACGGCCAAGGTGTCATACCATCTTGTGTTCTATGGTTCACCAGGTACAGGTAAGACTACTGTGGCTCGTATCATAGGCCGCATCTACAAGGATCTGGGTGTGCTGAAGAAAGGGCATACTGTTGAGACAGACCGTGGCGGACTCGTTGCCAAGTATATGGGACAGACGGCTCTGAAAACTGATGCCGTCGTGCAACAGGCCCTTGACGGTGTCCTGTTTATCGACGAAGCCTACTCCCTCGTTCCGGAAGGGGCCGACGGTCAGGACTACGGACAGGAGGCCATCGCCACACTACTGAAGCGTATGGAGGACTATCGCGACCGCCTGGTGGTGATCATAGCCGGCTATAAGGACGAGATGCAGCGCTTCATCGACTCCAACCCCGGTCTGCAGTCGCGTTTCAACCGCTATATCGACTTCCCCGACTATTCGGCTGGCGAACTGACGGATATCTTTAAGATGTATATGAAGAAGAATCAATACACACTAGCCCCCGATGCCGAGACCTTTATCAAGGAGCAGTTCGACTATGTCGTCGAGCATAAGGATCGCAATTTCGGTAATGCCCGCTATGCCCGTAATGTGTTTGAGAAGAGCATACAGGCGCAGGCTAACCGCCTGGCAGGAGAGTCGAACCTGAGCAAGACACAATTGACAGAACTGACTGTCGATGACCTGAGGAACGGCTTCTCTTCCAGAACGAATATAAAATAATATATTGAGAATGATATGAAGAAACTTATACTTATGGCCGTCTGCGCGACGGCACTGATGATTAGTTGCAAGAACAAAGGAAAGACAGAGACTGCTAAGGCAAACGACTCCACGGCGGCCGTCATCGACAGCATCATTGAGGAGAATGACACCACGCCGATGCCGATGTTCCTGATGGGTGAAGACGGCGAGTACGCACAGATGCTCTATTGGGTTCCTGTGGAGGAGCCTCAGAAGGATGGTGACGGGGATGAGTATTATGAATCTCTCCATCAGCGCTGGACGCTGCAGGAGATGTTCCGTCGCAACAAGGCGCAGTACACCAACATGCTCGTGGGTGATAAGTTTGTGAAGATCAAGTTTATTGACGAGATCCTGAAAGACCCTGATGGCAATACACCCAGTATAGGGCAGATACACAGTCGTTATGGGATCCCCTCTCTCTGCGCCCGTTTCGACTTTGCTGATACCAAGGGTAAGACGACGGTGAGCACCGGTCGTCCGACGGTGAGCACCAGTCGTCAGAAAGGTGAGTACGGAGGGCATGAGTGGGGCACGGTCATCGTCACCGATGCCTATCTCCAGTCGCGCAAGTATTTGCCATTCAAGTATTCAGAGCAAGATGGCGAGCAGGAAAATCCTTTGCCCTCAGCCGTCATCAAACAACTTGAGCAGCGCTATGGCATGAAGGCAATGCGTTCTGTTCTGGAATGTACTATTGGTGACAGTTATCAGTATGGCTTGCTTCAGTTTAAGGGCGAGTATAAGAACGGTCCAAAGGACTATTATGGCGAAGACAGAAAGCCCGCATTGGCCCTCGACGTTCTTATTCAGGGAGATAAGGTCTACGTGAATGAACAGGTTGGCTATATGTTCTCTGAGACCGACTACTCATGGAATGTGGATGATGAAGGGCAATATGTCGGATGCAACCTGCTGGCTGCCTTTGAAGGCCCCAAGGGATTGGAACTCTGCTTCTATCGGGGTGCCCCGGAGAGTTCAACAGTCGGCATGTTCTATCTGCGGGACGGCAAGTTCATTGAGCATGAATATGAAGGCTACTACAATCTTGTCGATGAGGAAATCCCCGTATGGAAAAAGGACATTGCCGAGATGCAGAAACTCTATCTGGCCGACGATCCCCATGGTCACAAGGACATCAAACTCACAAAGTGGGCCCACTGCTATGTCGACTATGAAAACGAATGGATCTGGATGCGCGATAAAGAGGATAAAAACGGTGCTTTCTTCATCCGCAAGGATGGCAAGTTCAGACTGATAGACGTGGAGAATGCCCACCAGCGTCCTTCGACTTGCGAGAAGGACGGCATCAACTATCTCAAGTTCTCAGGTTCTGCTGGCGGTCCTTCCTACCAGTATATCATCTACGCCTTCAAGGATGGGAAACAACTTTGGAAACTCTTTGCTCTTGAAATCTATGGCGAACTCAGCGAGTGTATGCTCAACGACAAGGAGATATCCAAGGAGAAAGGCAAGGCATACTTCGACAAGGTGCCGGAAGGGCAGGAGATTACCGCCTATTTCAAGGACTTGGAAGAGGAGTAGGACCCAAAAGGCGGCCAGAGGCTTTTCGCCCGTCTACAATTGCTGTAGGCGGGCGATATATTTGCCCAGGATGTCGAACTCTATGTTCACGACAGAGCCAACCCGAATGTCGCAGAAGTTAGTATGTTCGAATGTATAGGGGATGATGGCCACTTGGAAGGTGTTGGCGGTGGGACGGCATACCGTCAGACTGACGCCATTGACAGTGACGCTTCCTTTGTCGACTGTGAAATAGCCTTTCTTGGCCATCTCGCGGTTCTCGGGATACTCGAATGTGAAGTAGGTGCTTCCGTCAGCGTCCTCCATCGCCGTGCAGCGCGCAGTCTCGTCGACATGTCCTTGCACGATATGTCCGTCAAGGCGTCCGTTCATCAGCATAGAACGCTCCACGTTCACCTTGTCGCCAACCTTGAGCAGCCCGAGATTCGTTCGGTCGAGCGTCTCTTTCATTGCGGTGACGGTATATTGACCTCCCCCGTCCCCTCTTGTAGGAGGGGTGATTTGACCTCCCCCGTCCCCTCCTGTAGGAGGGGTGATTTGACCTCCCCCGTCCCCTCCTGTAGGAGGGGTGTTTTGACCTCCCCCGTCCCCTCCTGTAGGAGGGGTGATGGTGACCACGGTCAGGCATACGCCGTTATGGGCGACGCTCTGGTCAATCTTCAATTCGTCGACAAACGAGCATTTTAACGTGAAGTCAATATTCTCTCGGTCTTTTTTGATGGCTACAACTGTAGCGAACTCTTCGATGATTCCAGAAAACATGGTTTTAATATTGAGCATTTAACATTGAGCATTGTGCTTTGTGCATTAAAAAAGCGGGTACGTGCCGATGATTTGGTGAAAACTCCTGTTTCACATGATGTGGGTGCTCTCCGTCGTTGTAATCCACCGGCATTGCTGCTCTCTTGAAAGATGTGGCCCGCCATTGACAAAAGAAACTGGCCCAAGTTTTGATTTTAATGTAGAGTATCCCGATCTATGCGGCACGACCCGCCGTTTGTGCGTGCAAAGTTACTAAATTATTTTTGTTCCTCCAAATCTGAGGCGTTAATTATTTCATATTCGTCCGACTGTTCTCCCTCCTTCTTCATTTCCGAGGCATAGGACTTGCCTCTTCCGGCTAGTTTCAGCAACTTCCTGTGATAGCGCATTACAAGGTATGTGACAACTGCTATTATTATGATAATGTATAGCCATAGGGCTGCTGATGACAGCAGGAAATGGGGGGGGACGACGACTGTTATGGTGCGCAGGTCGTATTTGTCGGGCGACTCCAGCAGGAAGGCCTTCACCTTGAACTTGTAGGTGCCGCCGGGGACGCCGACGTATGTCGCAATGCGGTCCTTCGGCGCGTTCTGCCAGTCGTCGTCATAGCCCTCAAGCATATACTGATAGTGGACGCGATGCTGCAGTTGGTAGTTGAGAGCGGCAAAACGGAAGCCGAAGACGCTGCTGTGGCTTGGCAGCGTGATCTCCTTCGATTCGGCCGGATATTCCTTGTAGTTGTCGTTGAGGCGCGGGCTCTGTATCTCCCCGTCGATGAAAAAGTCCGTCAGGCGCAGTTTCAGCAGCGAGCCGGTGGCCGTCGTCAGTTTCTTGCGGTCTACGAGATAGTAGCCGTTGAGCGTGCCGAACAGGATCTTGTCGCCCGCAGTGATGGCAGCCGAGTTGCCTTCTGACAGCATAGTCTCGTCGACGCCGTCGAGACTTGAGAATGTGGTGAAGATCTTTTTCTTCACGTCGAATGAGCAGATGATGTGGTCTGTGCCGAACCATGCATTGCCCCTGTCGTCGAATGTGATGCTGCGTATCTCTTCCGAGGGGAGGCCGGAGGCGGCATCGTAGGTCTCGAAGAGCCAGCAGCCCTGTGCGTCCTGTCCTATAGTGCGGCAGATGCCGCCGCCCATGGTGCCCACCCACATGTTGTTCTCCTTGTCGCGTACCAGGCAGACCACATCGTTGCTCATCAGCACTTGGTCTGTCTGCTGCGGTTCCTTCAGGCGCTCCAAATTGATTTTGTTGTTCTTGTATGACAGGATGAGGATGCCGTCGGTGGTGCCGGCCCATACCTTGCCGTATTTGTCGATGGCCAGTGTGCGTACCTTCAGGAACGAATTGTAGGGGTATTTGTTCATTTCGTTTTCATAGTTGAGGAATATCTCCCGGCCATTCCGTCTTGTCAGCAGATTGACGCCTCCGCCGTAGGTGGCCACCCAGATGTTGCCATCGTTGTCCTCTGTGGCCAGATAGGCTCCGTTACTGCTCAGACTGTATTTGTCGCCTTCGATATGGCAGTAGCGCTTCAGAGTCCAACCGCCCCCGGTTCGAGGCGACATCTTGAATACGCCATAGTCCTTGGAGCAGAGCCAGTAGTTGCCTTTGGAGTCTTTGGAGATGCCGTAGAGGCGGCCAATATCATGCCCCGTGTCGTCGTGTCGGATGGTGGTGCAGACGCTGTCTCTGTCGTAGATGAAGAGGCAGTTGTCCTTGTTGCCCAGCAGCAGCAGTTTCCGTTGCTCGTCATAATACATGGCGCGTATCTCGTTTTCCAGTGTCGATGTGGCATTGGCAACAGGACGGATGCGGACGATATTGCTGTTGAGGATGTCGAGTTTCTCCAGACCGCGACGGCTGGTTGACATCCAGATGACACCTTCCTGCAGTTCCAGTGCTGCGTTGACTGTGTTCGACAGGTTCCAGGGGTTCGACGGGTCGTTGTGGAAATACTCCACCTCGTCCGTCTCGCGGTTATAGTAGCCGTAGCCTCCGTGGTTCATTCGCACCCAGACTGTACCGCGTGCCTCCCTGAACACGCCGCCCCGGCCATCAAACTCAGGCACGAGCACGCGCTGTTCGAAGAATTTCTCGCTGCCCGTCTTGGGGTCGAGCCTGTAGGCTCCCATACGGTCATCGCAGAACCATATGAGCCCGTGACTGTCGATGAACATGCTGAAGATCATCATGCCGTTGGGCTGCCTCACCAGTTCCGGCTCCTTGCCGTAGGCGAAGAAATAGATGCCGCCTTTGTCTGTTGCTGCAAAGATGTTGAATCCGTTTGACTGCAGGCAGGAGATGTGCTCTTCGGGCAGTATGGCCTTCTTCTCAACGGTCAGGTTGCTTCGGTCGAGCCGGCGGATGCCCTTGTCGGTGCCGAGCCAGATGTCGTTCTGATAGCCTTCAGCCATGCTTGTGATAGTCAGTCCTCTTGTAGTGGCGATCTCGCTTTTCAGTCCCCGGCGGTCCAGTCGCATGATGTAGAGGCCTACTCCTTCGATGGTGACAAGCACGTCGCCCGTGCTCGTCACCAGAATGGGGGAACTGGTGCGGTATTCCTCGTAGCCGACGTTGCCTTCGAAGGGGTTAATGATCATGTCGGTGGCTCTGTTCATCACGAATACGCGTCCGTCGTACATCTGCATCCAAATGTTTTGTGACTGGTCGATGGCGACGTCGAGGATGCGATTGTGCAGATTTTTGATATGACTGCCGTTGCCCGTCTTGTAGTTGAAGAAGTCATAGCCATCAAAGCGGGAAAGGCCGTTCCAGGTGGCAATCCAGATAAAGCCATAGTCGTCCTGGTAGATACCGGAGATAGCATTACTGGTCATTCCGTCGTCAGTAGAGAAATGGGAGAGTGACGCCTGTAGTTGTTGGCCTTGGGCCGGCAATAGGCATATAGTCAGTATGAGACCGAAAATTATTCGCTTTAGCATATCGTTGGAGCACATTTAGTCGTTTATGTCTGCAAAAATAGATATTTTTTACGAATTACCAAAGGAAAATCAAAGAAAATCCTTATCTTTGCATCAAAAATCTGTTGATTATGAACAAAAGAATCTGTATTGTCGCAGGAGCCAGACCTAATTTTATAAAAGTGGCTCCTTTGGTAAGGGCTATCAAGAAATCAGAACAGGTCGATTATACGCTTGTTTATGCAGGCAGGGAAGACGACCCGACGCTGGAACCGACACTTTTCGAAGATCTGCAGATGCCCTGTCCCGATATATATCTTGGTGTCGACAGTACGGGCCTGAACGAAATTACCAGTAGGGTGATGGGGGAGTTTGACCGCTTTTTGGATACCCATCCTGTTGATGTCGTCATCGTTGTCGATGACCTGGCTTCAACGATGGCTGCCGCAATCGTCACTAAGAAACGGGGAATCCGGCTGGCTCATCTCGTAGCGGGAACGCGATCTTTCGATATCAATATGCCCAAGGAGATCAACCGCCTGGTGATAGATGCATTAAGCGATTATCTGTTCACCGCAGGCGTTCGTAGTACGGGTGTGGCCAAGCGTGAGCAGTCAGAATCGTCCAATACCTATATGGTTGGCAATATCTTAATGGATAGTCTTCGCTTCAATCATAGTCGTCTGGTTCGTCCTGCGTTCATTGATAATGATAAGCCCTATATTGTCTTGACAATCAATCGTAGGGCACTGCTGTCAGATGCCAACCATCTGTATCAGATGATGGATGCCATTCTGGATTCTGTTAAGGATATCGCAGTGATTGCGCCTTTGCGTGAAGAAGCCCGCAAATTGCTGGAGCGGTACTCTGATAAGATTCTGATTGTCAGTTCGTTGCGATATCTTGAGTTTGGCTGGCTTGGGGTTCATGCTTTAGGTGTGATTACTGATTCTGGCAATGTGGCTGAGGAGGCAACTTTCAATGGGGTGCCCTGCATCACATTGAATAATTATACGGAGCATCAGGAGACGGTCTCCGTAGGTTCAAATGTCTTGGTGGGAGAGGATCCCATTAAACTGGCTGAAGAAGTGAGGCGCATGGTTAGCGGCGATTGGAAAAAGTGCGCCCTTCCCGATAGATGGGACGGACGCACATCAGAGCGTATCGTGCAAATATTGATTGCTTAATAGTTTTCTGCCTTTACCTGGAAGTAGGATTGCGGATGATTGCAGACGGGGCACTCCTCAGGAGCCTTTTTTCCGATGACGATATGTCCGCAGTTAGCGCACTGCCAGATGACATCATTGTCCTTTGAGAACACGCGCTCCTTCTTGATGTTGTCGAGCAATTTACGGTAGCGCTCCTCATGCTCCTTCTCAATCTTGCCCACAGCCTCAAACTTGTCGGCAATCTCGTCGAAGCCTTCCTCACGGGCCTCTTTGGCCATGCGGGCATACATGTCTGTCCACTCGAAGTTCTCGCCGTTGGCTGCTGCCTCCAGGTTTTCTGGTGTCGACTTGATGGCACCGCCTTCCAGCAGTTTGAACCACATCTTGGCATGCTCTTTCTCGTTGGCAGCCGTCTCTTCGAAGATGGCTGCTATCTGTACATAGCCGTCCTTCTTGGCCTTTGATGCCCAATAGGTGTACTTGTTGCGTGCCTGACTCTCACCTGCAAATGCTTCTTGTAGATTCTTCTCGGTCTTTGTTCCTTTTAGTTCTTTCATAATTGTACTTGTTATTTGTTTAAGAAAATGTTTTTGCAAAGATAAGGTAAAAAAATGATATTGTCTAATTTTTCCACAATTTTTGTCTGATATTAGTTTTCCTTTGGTTGGTAGCATAGGAAATACCCCAGCCGATAGACGTTGAAAAGGCGTAGGATAGGATGCTGCCCGCACAGGTTACGGCGGATGGCCAACCCGAAGATGTGGTGCCAGAGCCGCATAAGGGCAAGGACGGCTGGGATGTGGATATTGTCGGCGAAGGTCAGTATTCTTGAGTAGCCTCGCAGTTCGTTACGGAAAGTGTGAAGTGTCCGCAGACTGCGGTCTATCTTGTCCATATAATTAGGGTTCGGCTCGAATTCTGTCATCATGACGGGATTGTCAATGTGGCATACGCTAGCGCCCTGTTGCTTGAGCATCTTTCCAAACATGACGTCCTCATAGCCACTTCGAGTGAATCGCTCATCAAAGGGACAGGCTTCAAGCACAGTGCGTTCTATCATAAAGTTGGTGGAGCGGAACTCTTGGTATCTGTTAGCCTGACGTTTCTCTGCCGTATGTTCAGGCTCTGCAGCCTTTTCGTATATGTATCTGAGGCAGTGGCGCAGGGTCGGGGCGTCGGTGATGCAGATGCCGCCGTTAATCACACCCTCATGCTTATCGGTCATATAGCGCTCCAGGAAATCTTCGCCCGGCACTACGATGTCGCAGTCCAGGAAGAGCAGCCAGTGGTATCGGGCCTGCCGTCCGAGAAAGTTTCTCGTGGCAGCACTGCCCGTGTTCTCCTCCTTCTGTATGAGTCGGCAGTGGGGCAACTGGTTGATGGACTGGTTCTGCCTGATGGTCTCACTCTGCGTAGAGGCATCGTCGCCGACGAGGATCTCGTATGCGATGCCCAGCCGCTCAGCCTGCTTCTGAAGGCCGGCCACCAATTCCACGCAAACATTATTATAGTTAGGAATCAGAATGGACAGTTCGCTTTTAGCCAAATTCTTCATAATTGGCTGCAAAATTAGACTTTTTCCCGCAAAAAAGGTATGATAAAAGGCCAAAAATAGTTAAAATGCGGTATGGCGGCAGCAAATTCTTCATGCTTCACTCTTCACTCTTCACTTTTTTTCGTACCTTTGCACCCGCTTTTACGAGATAAGAGCATGAAATTCAAATTTTTAACAACAAATTTACATTTAAACAATGGCAACAAAAATCAGATTGCAGCGCGGCGGCCGTAAAGGCTATGCTTTCTACAGCATCGTTATCGCCGACGCTCGTGCACCACGTGATGGTCGTTTCACTGAGAAGATTGGTACTTACAATCCTAATACCAATCCTGCCACGGTAGACTTGAATTTCGACCGTGCACTCTATTGGGTTGAGACAGGTGCTCAGCCTACAGACACAGTACGCAACATCTTGAGCCGTGAGGGCGTTTACCTGATGAAGCATCTCCGTGGAGGTGTGAAGAAGGGCGCTTTCGATGAGGCTGCTGCCCAGAAGAAGTTTGACGCCTGGAAGGCTGACAAGCAGAATGGGCTGACTAAGATTGCAGAAGCAGAGGCTAAGGCTAAGAAAGAGGCTGCCGCTAATGCCCTGAAGGCAGAGAAGGCCGTTAACGAGGCTATCGCTAAGAAGGTGGCTGAGAAGAAGGCTGCTGAGGCTGCTGCGAAGGCAGAGGCAGAGGCTGCCAAGGCTGCTGCAGAGGCTCCCGCTGAGGAGGCTGCTCCCGCTGAGGCATAAGTCGTCCTGTCGAGAGAGAGAACAGCGAGGAATGGGGATGGATGCCTCATTCCTCTTTTTGTTTAGGTCATTTGTCGTTATGCATATACTTGAGATACCCTCTTTCTTCCATCCATACGGCGGCTTGTTCTGCCTCGACCAGGCCAAGGCCTTGGCGGCTTTGGGCCATGAGGTGCGTATCCTGAGCAATGTGCAGTTAGGACTGACGATCGGATTCCGGGATTATTGCCTTCTGCCATATCGCCGATACGAGCATGTGATGGATGGCATTACGGTCTGCCAGTCGTATCAGAGAGGTCTTCCTAAATATATCAGATATAACGTCAGACGCTGGGTGTCTATAGTGCGTTCTATGTTTGACGACTATGTGGCCAGATACGGCACTCCTGACATCCTTCACGCCCACTGTGCCAAGTGGGCGGGCTATACCGCCATGACGATCAGTGAGGATTGCGGAATCCCGTTTGTCATCACGGAGCATCTGCCACTGATGTGGCTGGAATATGAGTTTGGAAAGCCTCCGAGCAGGGCGTGGCAAGTGCCCCTGTTGCGCAGGGCATACGAAAGGGCCGACCGTGTACTCCCTGTATCCGAAGAACTGGTGGAAGCCACTGCTCCCTATTATGGGAAAGACTATAAGTGGCAATATATATCCAACACGATAGATACGGCCTTCTTTGCCTGTCAGCCAAGACCGGCCCGTGAGGGGCGTTCTTTCCGCTTCTGTTGCCTGGCTGACTATTCCACGCGTAAGGGATACGACGTCTTGTTTGCTGCCTACCAGCGTCTTGCCCGCGATCATCCTGCCCTGGAGTTGCATATTGCCGGTTTTATGACCGACAGTGTGGCATGCAAGGCTGAGGTGAAGCGGTTAGGGCTCAGAAATGTGTCGATATATGGCAAGATTGACAAGCAGGGCGTTCGTGACTTGCTCTATCGGTGCGACGCTCTGGTACTGGCCAGCCGCAGCGAGGTGCAGCCGCTGGTGCTGTTGGAGGCTATGTCCACCGGCATCCCTGTCATATCCACAGAGTGCATCCCTCGCTGTCTGCGCCTGGGCGACGGTTGCCATATAGTCCCCGTGGCCGATGTTGATGCGCTGGCACGGACGATGGCGACTGTCATGAGCAATCCTGCGCCCGACGGGAGGGCCTTGTCGGAGAAAGTATGGCAGATGGCTTCGCCACAGGTCGTGGGGAGAAAGATTGAAAGTGTTTTCAACGATATACTCTCTTCAAGGTGACGAACATCCTTCGTCCCAGCAGGGCGATGCTCCATAGCCATTCATGTCGCATGATTCCAAACAGACACGTGGTCAGTAGCGAGCGTCGTGTGTGCCATTCCTTTTCGCATTCCTGCGTTTCCTGATACAGGTTGTGGTCATGTGCACGGAAGGCGTGCATGGCGAGCGCGAAAATCCTGTAGTCAAAATAGTCTTGCACCGTTGCGCTGCTGAGACCGTGTTTCTGGGCGAGGTAATGGCTTAGGGCGGTCGTGCTGCGAACGAATCTGAACTGTCTTCTGTCGTCCTTGGAGCAGGATACGGTCTCCCTGTTTTGGCTGTAATTCAGGGTGCGGTCGGGGATAAAGGCTATCTTGCCTTGCAGTGCCATCGTAAAGGCTACCTGCATGTCTTCGCATCCGAACTCTTTGTTGCGGAACAGATGCTCATCTTCCTGAAGAGCCTTGCGGATGATGTCTGTCCGATAGAGGGATGTACAGAGGTGGATGACGGGGACGGAGGTCTGGGTGATGATAGATTCCAGCATCAGTTTTCCGTCGGTTATGCGGTCGGTGAAGGGCTTCTCGCGGCTTGCCGTCAGGATCCGGGTGCTCTCGTCATACGTGTTCCAGTCTGTATGTACAAGCGTGACCTCCGGCTCGCTTTCAAGGATTGCCACCTCTTTTTCCAGTTTCAGGGGGTCGGCCCAGAAGTCATCCCCGGCACAGTCGGCGATGTATTTCCCCCTGGCGGCGAGAATGCAGTCA
>Ga0247610_10005433_pt1 | contig 13417 bp, 14 predicted proteins | sample 174DNAGHGhighgp2_FD_193483 | JGI IMG/M metagenome (GOLD analysis project Ga0247610, IMG submission 193483) | Sheep rumen microbial communities from Palmerston North, Manawatu-Wanganui, New Zealand - 1742 DNA GHGhigh gp2 | ecosystem: Host-associated > Mammals > Digestive system > Stomach > Rumen...
GGTTGATTATTTAGTCTTTAAAATGTCCGAAATGTCCGTTTTTGGAAACAAAAATGTCCTCTAATTTGCACTTTTTGTACAAAATTACACACAAAAGTAGGGTTGACTTTAGTCAACTAAAATATAACGGTAGACTGAAGTCTACCCTACTTGCTATAAAATAAAGATTTATAAACGATTAAGATATTTATATGAATTTATTTTATCCTTAGCAGTTGTTGCTTGTGTATCAATATTTCTAAATACATCTTTAATGTTTACTATTTGGGGTTCTCCAGTACTTCCTTCTGTATCACTTGTTGAAGTAGGATTTAATGTTGTACCGCTTGGTGTTAATTCAAACCTACGACTTTGGTCAAAATCTTCTCCGCCCCATGAAAATGTTATATGTACGTCTGCAACTTGTTTCCCATTTTCTTCGTATTTGTTTATAGTTATCTGTATATTTGTTGTCAAATAATTACCATCTCTATCTTTCCCACCGGTATTAAGTAGAGCATTTCTTAGTTCTGTTTCACTGGGTATACCCATATCACTAGTATAATTTGCCAAGAATTGTCTTAGCGCTTGACGTCTTTGTGTTTGTGTATCTGTTTGTTGTACTTCATTAGTACTATTTGTTCTGTTTGTACTTGAAAAACTTTGTCCATTTAGTGAACCTGTCGGATTAAAACTCATAAAATACTCCTTTCTGCTTATTAATAAGTTATTTAATGACTAATTATAAAAGTAAACAAAATTACTTTAGTATATATATCGACACAAAAAGTAAAAACTTTAGAAAATTATTATATAATTGTTACAAAAATTCACACTTTTAATGCTAGTGTACAAGTATAAAAAGTGATACATATTCGTATTTTATTTTTTGTGGGTTCTAATTCAATATTCTCAAAATTGGTGTTCTTTTTCTCAAACCGACTGTATTTACACACGGACAGTTTGGACGCAATTCCAATGGCTGTGCTGCCGAGTTGTTAGGGATTTAAGGCATATTTATAGTCTTGATATGTGTCGAAATGTCTCTGAGATTGAGATTCCAGACTTGATGTAGTTCATTAGTGGCTTGAGTTCAAAAAGAAATCCCAAAACAAACTTAAAGCTGATTATGATTTTGTAAAGTTGCATAATATCTCAAATTTACATCTGTTTGAGATTTAGGGTTTTATCATAGTATAAACAAAATAAAACGATTCCCAAATCCTCTGTTCTTTTATGCAGAGCTTTTATAATATTAAATTTGATAGGCAAGAATTTAAATCTTATACATATGCATTTTATCTTCTTTATATTGTATAAAAATAATATAAAAATGTTTTTGTAGCTATGTACAAATAAAAGGCGTGTAAGTTAATGCTTACCCACCTTTTATTTTGTATAGTTTATATTATTTAAAGATTTATTTTTGAATATTTAAATCATCCAACAATTGAATATCGACTTTGTCACCTGCTTTTGCTCTGTAATTCAGTCCGGGAGTAACAAGACCTACAATTGCACCAACAGCAAATCCGACAGGCATACCAATTGCCAAACCTCCGACAACAACAGCACCAGCTGCAATTCCTATACCGCACCCAGCAGCTGTTCCGATTGCCATACCGCCAAGAGTTGAACCAACGCCTTTACCTATAGAGTTCAGCTTTCCTCTGTACAAGAAGTCCTTTTTACTAAACAATTTTGCTTCCAAAGGGATTTGTGTACCGTCAGGCAATTCAATATATTTGAAATCTAAGTATACTTTCCCGCTTCGGTTGAAAGCTTTAGGTTTTTCTATATTAGAAATTTTTGCAATAACTCTTGAAGACGGAGGCAAAATTTCTGTCCCTTCTTTTGTGTATGCACCGTTTTCCAATAAAAACGGAACTTCGTCTCCTACTTGTGCATTTTTACTTGTAAAATCTTCTGCAAATGTAAGCTGCATAGTGTTATATTCTAATACACTTACAAGAACATCGCTTGTATTAACAACATCTGTAGGTGTTTTTTTAGCCAATTTTTTAGGCAAATTTAAGTGTTCTGTTGATACAGTACTTGCAGCGAATGCTAAAGTGTTTAAGTTAATCATTAGTCCGCACAATAATAATGATAAAATCTTTTTCATATTCTCTCCTTTTTTTTGTAATAATATATTACCACAAATTTTTTAGTATTATAAATATTGACGAATCGCAAAAATTTTTTTTATGAGTTTTATATAAATATGCAAATATCATTTCAAGGTAATGTCCCTAAAAAAATTCCTAAAATTTATAAAACAAAGCAATCAAAGTCAAATACGGTTGCAATTTTAGGCAGCTCAAAATCAACACCTGATGTATTAAGTTATATGGATATTTGTTCAAACTCTGTAAAGAGTATGATTTTAAACGGGAAAAATATTGTTCACGGGTGCTGTACAGCAGGTATAATGGGCGCGGCTTTAGCAGCAGGAAAAAAGTATTCAAAACAAGATAAAGAAGGAAATCCTGTTCAAAATCTGGCGATAATAATGAATCCCAGATGGGGTGATGAAGATTTAGACAGTTGTTTTGCAATAGGCGAGACAAAAAGCGAGATGGAAAGAATCAAAACTTTTACCGAGGTTGCAGACACAATCCTTATTTTTCCAGGAGGAGCAGGAACATTGCAAGAAGTGACGTCCTTAATCTTTAAAAATTATTATGGTAGTGATGATGAAAAAAGAAAGATTGTGCTTGTTGGCAAAGACTTTTTTAAGGGACTTAAAGAACAGTATGATAAACTATATGAATCTGGTTTAATCAGATGCAAACCGGAAGAATTATTTACTATAGCGGATAATGAAGAAGAAATTAATAATTGCTTGGATTTGAAATAATTGTATAAGTTAATTGAGATGCAGAGCATCCTCGATAAAATCAGTTAATCCGGTTACTACACCGCCTGAATGTTTATAAAAATTAGCTGCTTGTTTTTGCGCCAGATTTAAAATGTTAGAATGATTATCGTTTTCGCTTGTCGGAGATACATTTTTCATTTCTCTTGCAGCGTTAATAAGGTCTGCTGCATCAATTTCCTGTATCTGAAATCCTGCAGGCATTCCCAAGGAACCAAGTGGGTTTGTCATATTAACGTTATCAACGGAGTTAATTTCTCTTTCTAAAATATCGCTAAAAGTTGTATCCTTAAAATCAAGAGCATTTGGGGCACCTATTTTTTGTCCCAAAAAATCTTTAGTATCTGTTCCGTTTACTAAGCTCGATAATAAATTCATATTATAAATTTACACTATATTTGTAAATTTGTTATCCGTCAAAAAGTTGAACTTAATTATTAAATCGGATATAATAATCTCCATTGGAGAAAGTTATGAAAAATTTTTTATTATTAATATTGGTGTTTGTAATATTTTTAGTTCCGGTTTCTGCTTCAAATGCCGTACCGTTAAAATATAAAAATATAAAATTAAAATCAAGAATAGGATATAATTCCGAAATAGATAACTGGTATGCTAAAGCTTCTAAAAATGATGAGGAGTATTATACAAAAAACAGTATAGGTGAAAATAAATACGTATATTTGGATAAATCTGGCTCACTGGCATTTGAAACAGATTGTGATTACGAATTTATTAATAATGGAAAATTTATATGTTACTCAAATAATGATTTAAATTTCTATAATATTTCGTTTTTAAATGGCGAAATTACAAAAAATAAATTATCAGAAGAAGAAATACAAAGTTTGATTCCTGAATATAAGATTATAAAAATATCAGAATTTAGTACTCTTACAAATTCTATAAAAATTAAAAAACATTTTTCTAATCTAAATGTTTTTGTTCTAAATGATGCAGATAAAACATTTGAAGATTACGAATTTACTTCAGGAAATTCTAAACTAAAGAATTACACTTTAAATGGATTTGTAAGTATATCAAAACAAGGCATGATTCAATTTTCAAAGAAAGACGATTTAGCGAAAAATTCGCCTTGGTTTATTATACTGGTAAGATAACCTAGTAATCAGATTGTTCATAATCATCGTCATCTTTAAGTGAGGATAAATCTGAAGAATATTTGCCGTCAAAATCTTCCGGAAGCATATCGTCATCCGGCCAAACAGTTTCTTCATCAAATCTGCAGGCATTTAAATTTTCTGACATTGATAAATCTGAATTTGTCAAATCTGCACCCTGAAAAACGGCACCTGCCATATCAGCATCAGAAAAATTACAATAATCAACTGTAGAGTAGCTAAAATCCGTACCGTTAAGTATTGAGTCTGTAAATGTACATTCAACGAGATTTGCTCTTGTAAAATCAACGGATGTTAAATCGCAATTTTCAAATTTAACTTCCGTTAAGTGAGAGTCAGCAAAAGAAGATGAATTTAAATCAACATCAACGAACTCGGCTCCTTCTAAATTTATGTTTGAAAAATCCGTTTCACTCATATCTGCACCTTTTGATGAACCTTTTATCTCATTGTTAAAAGTGCTTATATCTGATGTAACTAAGTCTACTAATTCTTCTTTAGATAACATATATTTCTCCTAGTTGATTAAATTTATTTCCATAGCAAGCAAAACTGCCTGTGTTCTGTTTGATACTTTTAGTTTTTTGAATATGCTGTTAAGATGAGTCTTAACAGTAACATCTCTAACGCAGAGTTTATCTGCAATTTCCTGATTGTTTGCTCCTTTGCAAACAAGAGATAATACTTCTTTTTCTTTTGGAGTAAGAGCATCGATATCAACATCTTTATTTATGCTCTTTTCTTTATTTCTGTTAGAATTTTCTGCCTGCCACTTGCTTCTTCTTAAAACAGCTTCAATTCTTGCCAAAAGATTAGGTAAAATAAATGGTTTTACGATATAATCATCTGCACCGATTTTTAATCCCGAAACAATTTTCTGATCTTCGCTGACTGCTGTAATCATGATAACCGGAACATATTTAGTTTTTTCATTTTTTCTGATTGCTTTTAATGTGTCCCAGCCGTTCATATTAGGCATCATTACATCAAGCAAAATTAAATCAAACATTTTGTCGGTATTTGACAGAATTTTAAGAGCTTCTATTCCGTCTTCCGCAACAGTAACATCATACCCATACATAGGAAGTGCATCTTTTAAAAATTTTGGGTTATCGTCTACTACAAGTATTGATGCTATGCCGTCCATAATTATACCAATCTTTCTTTTAAAGCTTTTAGTGCTGCTTGTAGTCTATCATCTACTTCAAGTTTTTGCAATATGCTTGCAACGTGTGCTTTTGTAGTATTTATACTTACAAATAAAGTATCAGCAATTTCCATGTTGCTGTATCCTTCTGTTATAAGTTTTAAAATTTCTGCTTCACGGGAAGTTAGTCCGTAATCTTTTTCAGGTTTAACATCTTCAGGTTCTTGTGCTTTTGTTGCGGCATTAAGAACTATGTGTGAGATTGAAGGGTCAAACCAAGCGGCTCCGTCTAATACAGATTGTACAACTTGTATTAAACGTTTTGGATTAATTTCTTTTGAACAATATGCATTAGCTCCTGCTTTTAAGCTGTTTAAAACTTCTTGCTCATCATTATGGGAAGTTAAAATGACAACTTTAATATCATTTTTGAGTTCTCTGATTCTTTTTGTAGCTTCAATGCCGTTCATTCCGGGTAAACCTAAATCCATTATAATCAGATTTATATCATTTTCTTTTACGATGTTAATTCCCTGTTCAGCTGACTCTGCTTCATAAATTTTACCTTCTATTTCAGAAGATTCAAAAGCTGTTTTTAGGCCAAATCTTGTAAGTTCGTGATCTTCGATAATCAAAATATTATTTGTCATATACTCTTGCTCCGGGATTGACAACTGCTTCATAGTCTGCATTTATTTTAGCGCATCGTTTTAATGATTGTTCTGCTAAATTAACATCACCTTTTGCTCTTAAAAGAAGGCTTAGATAATAATAGTATTTAAAATTATTTTCATCTATATAATATGAATTGTTTAAGTAAGTTGTTGCCATAGGGAAATTCCCATCGCGAATTGCCTGGTTTGCAAGTCCAAGCCATAAATCATTGTTTGATAAATCAATAGAAGCTGCTCTCGGTAAATAATAATCAACTCTGTGAGGAATAACCTTTAAGCTTTCAACAAGTAAATCTTCATTATATTTATTTTTCTTAAGCAAGTTTTCATATATTTTTATAGCTTTTTTGTCTTGTCCCATAGCAAGATAGTTCTTAGCTATGCCGACTGTCGGCTTAAGGTCTTTTGTAAGCTTTTTGGCTTTTTTATAATACTTCATAGAAGTTTCGTATTGACGCTTATCATAATTAATGTCTGCAAGAGTAATTACTGCAAGATAATTTTTATTATCTTCTCTGAATGCTCTTGATGCGAATTCTTCGCCCTTTGCAGACTCATTATTTTCATAATATACTCGTCCTAAAAGCGAGAAGATTAGCGGACTGTATTGTTTAGATGTTAATACAGCTGATTGTAAAACTTTTGTTGCCAGTAAACATTTACCTTGTAAATGATAATAATATGCAAGGTGATAATCTTTTAAGGGCTCTTGTTTAGAAGTTTTATATAGTACGTATTCTTCCGTAGCTCTTACTTTTTGTTGAAAATCTGTTGTTTTAAATGATACTTTTTTAATTTCTTCTATAGTTTTTAAAGCTTGTTTTGATTTTTTAGAATCAGCAAGAATTTTTGCTTTTAAACACATATAATTAACGTTTGTATCATTTTCTTTTACGGCAAAATTTATATATTTAAGAGCATTAACAAGGTTATTTGTTTTATAATAACCTAACGCTATTAAATAATTCTTGTAATCACATTCTTCTGCTTGAGAAGAGTTTAAAAGCTCTGATGTCGTTTCCATTGCCATATCATTGTAAACAATATTTGAATAAGCATCAGCGTAATATACAATATCCTTATATCTTAGCATTCCTGACGGATAGTAGAATTTTTTTATATCATTAACATATGATGCTGTAAAGAAATTGTCATCAAGTCTGTTAATTAGTGAATCTGATAAATCAAAAAATCCGTATTCAGCCATTTTTATGCCGTATAATAAAAAGACATAATCATCATGAACTGCTTTTGAAATTAAATCGTTAAAATCATCATAAGAAGCTTTTACATTATTTTGTAAAAATCTGTTTTCTGCTGAAGCGTATTTGCTTTTAATAAAATTATCTTTAACGACCATATCCATATTTGCAACATTTGTTTCAGCTTTTGCTTTAATTGGCTGCACAGATAAATCAACTGCACCAACAGTAGAAATTGATGATAATATTAAACAAGATATTAATATTTTTTTGATATTATTCATTATCTAAATCCACACCTACATAATATTTATTAAATACCTGAAGCAGCATATTACTACAATTATTTACTATTGAGTAATATAAATCAAGTAAATTATATTTTTCTAATGTTTCTAAATCCTTAGTATCAATTTTCATGCAGCTTTCGGTGCAAAAAACTTCAACGATTTTGTTAAGTTTTATTGCTAAAAATTTTTCTACTACAAGCGGATCAAAATGAGAGCCTGAACCTTCCATAATAATATTAATTACTTTTTCTATCGGCATTTTGTCACGATAGTGTCTTTTTGATGTAATTGCATCAAATACATCCGAAACGGCAAGAATTCTTCCGCCAAAGGGAATTTCTTCGCCTTTTAAGTGTCTATAGTATCCGGAACCGTCAAATTTTTCATGGTGAGAACAAGCAATTTCTGTTATTTGTTTGAAATCCTCTGACATATGAATTTTTTCCAATATATGATGAGTAATTTCTACGTGTTCTTGTATATGTTTATACTCTTCCGGTGTAAGTTTGCCTTCTTTTTGGAGAACGGAATCTCTTATACCTATTTTCCCAATATCGTGGAGAGCTGCAGCTTTTTCCAGAATATATAAATCATTTTTCTCCATGCCAAATTCTTTTGCTATAAGAACAGAGTACATTTTTACTCTTGTAGAATGACCTGATGTAATCTTATCTCTTGCATCAATTGATGTTGCTAATGTTTCTATAAAACTGTCAAGAACGATTTTCTGTTCTTCTAAAAGTTTTCTTTGTTTTTCAAATAATTGAGCATTTTCCAATGAAATGCCGGCGCTTGATGCTATTGCGACCAGTAAATCTTCGTCATCTGGAGTAAAATATTCATCAAATTTGTTAAGAACCTGAAAAACACCTATAATTTCTTGGTTAAAGTTTTTAATGGGTATACATAATATAGTTTTTGTTCTGTATCCTGTCTTTTTGTCAACATCAGGGTTAAAACGTTTATCTCTATATGCATCTTTAATGTTAATAGTTTCGCCGGTCTGTACGACATGTCCGGCAAGTCCTTTGTCTGCAGGAATTCTTAATTCTTTAACATCAAGTCCTGTTGCAACTTTAGAATACAATTCATTGTGTTCTTTGTCATACAAAAATACCGTACATCTGTCTGCATTCATTGCTGTTTTGGTTTCTTCTGCAATGGTTTTAATAAGTATATCAATGCTTTTTTCAGCAGCAACGGCTTGTCCTATTTTAACAAGTGCTATTAACGGATCTGCCGCTTGATGATGGTTGCTTATGTAGTGTGTAATAGGCGGACACTTAAGAATAGAATTCAGTTTTTCAAAAAAAGATGTTTTTTGATTTTTGATTGATATTTTACGTGCTTGGTTGTAGTTTATAGAATAAAGAGTTGTATTCTTTTCGCTGAAATTAACATATCCTAGAACCATTTCCTGAAATATTTTTGTTATAGGATCTCTAGATTGTTCAACCAGAAAAGAAGAATCGTTCATAAATTGGTAAAAACTATCATAGTCTCCGTTTTTAAAAGCACCGAGAGCCAGCATGCTGAAACATATAGCACTATCATCGTGGTAAATTTCTTTGTGTTTTACAATTTCCGGTTTAACAGATTCATATTTACCGTCCATAATTGATGAAACAGAATCATAAATAAAATTTTCTAAAGGCATCTTCTTCTCTCTATTCTTATCTCTTATAATACAATAAATTTGAGATTTTGGCAAAGAAAATTTATATAAAATTTTTAATAAACCTGTTAGTTGTCATATAATTGATTAATTGATTAAAAAGGGCAAAATTGTGTATAATAGTTCTATGAACAAGCTTGTTATATCTATTTTAATTTTTGTTTCATTCTCTGTTTCATCAGTTAATGCAAAATCGATTAATTCGAATGTGTATAAAACAATAGTGCCCCAAAGCTATAGATATAATTACAATACTCAGGTAAATAACAGACCAATGCCATATTGGCAGTCGCAAGCTAATTTTTCAACCAGAAACAGAGTGTATTCAAATTATCAGAATTATCAAAATTATAATAACTATGTAAATCAGTATAATTACAATACAAGATCAATGAGAGGAAGTTATCGTTGATTAATATAGATTTTTTAACACTAAAAGCATTTTTTATTGAAAATATTGATTTTTTTATTGGTGCAAGACTTCAAAAAATCCAACAGCCGACCAGAAGAGATTTTGTTTTTTTTATACGTAATCAGGGTGAAAGCAGAAAGTTATACATAAATATCAATCCGCAAATATACCATGTGGCTTTTATGTCAAAAGAAAATGAACAAAGGCGGAATATTATAATTCCTAAAAAACCTCCAATGTTTTGTATGCTCCTCAGAAAATATATCGAAGGGGCAAAAATTATAGATGCAAGGTGTGTTGAAAATGAAAGAATTTTAGAATTACTTTTTGAAGTATATGATGAACTTTCTGATAAGAGAACTTTGTGTTTGGCAATAGAACTTATGGGCAAGTATTCCAATGTTATTCTTTATGACAAAGACTCTTCGCTAATCTTAGGCTGTGCTCATAATGTAGGTGAAGAAAAAAGCAGGTACAGAGAGCTGCAAGGAGGTTTAGAGTATATTTATCCTCCTCAAAACGGGCTAAGATTATCTAATGAACTAAAAAGTCAGTTTAAAAATCTGTCAGAGGACGAAAAACAAAAATATTTAAATGTAGAAAACTATCGACCGGCTGTTAAAGGTGACAGATATACTTTATTTTCTGAACTTATAGAAGGCTCAGTACCTAAAGATTCTGTAAATAGTATGATTGATGATTATTATTCTGAAATGCAAGAAAATCAGATTATTAATAACTTAAAATTAAAATTAAATGAAATTCTGAATCAAAAGTATAAAAAGGTAAAAAATTCGATATGTAAAATAGAAACATTACAAAAAAAACGAGATAATACTGATAAATATAAATTGTACGGAGAATTATTAACCGCAAATTTGTATATGAATTCAGATTATAAAAAAGAGATAGAAGTTTTTGATTATATAAATGGTAAAAACATAATTATAGAACTTGATGAAACAAAGAACTTAAAAGAGAACGCTCAAAGATATTATAAGTTATATACAAAATCAAAAACAACAAAAGAAAAAACATCTCAAATGCTCTTGGACTTAAATTTAGAAAAAGAGTATATAGAAAATATTTTTTACAGTGTTAACAATATAAAATCAATAACCGATGCGGATGATATAAAAGAAGAGTTGGGAATAAATGAAACAAAAAGCAAGAAAACAGAAAAATTAAGTATTGAAAAGGTTAATATTAACGGTTTTGATGTTTATATAGGAAAAAATAACAAGCAAAATGATTATATTGTTTCAAAACTTTCTAAAGATGATGATATATGGTTTCATACAAGACTCTGTGCCGGTTCACATGTCTTGTTAAAAACAAGCGGGAACGAAGAACCGGATGAGAACACTGTTTTTGAATGCTGCAAACTTGCCAGAAAATATTCATCAGCAGCCCAGCCGTCAAAAGTCGGCGTAATCTATACAAAGGCTAAGAATCTTAAAAAACCGCCCGCTTCACCGTTAGGGTATGTGACATATAAAAATGAGAAAGAAATTCTTGTGTAAATTTCTTATAATATTTCTTTACCAACAATCGGAGCTATTTGTTTAATTTGCTTATATAAAAGGTCATATTGCCAAGGGTAAAGTGATTGAGCTCCGTCACAAACTGCCCTGTCCGGATCGTAATGCACTTCTATTATTAATCCGTCACAACCTGCAGCTACAGCAGCTCTCGACATAGGTTCGACTTTATCTCTGAGTCCTGTTGCGTGCGAAGGGTCAACAATAATAGGCAGATGACTTAATCTTTTGATAACAGGAATTGAGGTTAAATCCAAAGTGTTTCTTGTGTATTTTTCAAAGGTTCTAATCCCTCTTTCACACAAAATAACCTGATTATTTCCTCCAGACATTATATACTCTGCTGACATAAGCCATTCTTCATATGTGGAAGATAAACCACGCTTTAGAATTACGGGCTTATGTGCATGTCCGAGCTCTTTTAACAGGTTGAAATTCTGCATGTTTCTTGCACCAACCTGAAGAATATCAACATATTTCTCAAACAAAGGAAGCTGGGATACTTCCATAATTTCGGAAGTTACTGCCATGTGGTGGTTATCAGCAACACTTCTTATTATTTTTAATCCTTCTTCACCAAGTCCTTGGAAAGCGTAAGGGCTGGTTCTTGGCTTATATGCACCGCCTCTTATGATTTTTACATTAGATTCGGAGAGCTCTTGAGCGGTTTGATCCATTTGGTCATAAGATTCAATTGTGCAAGGACCTGCAATAAGTCCGGTATATTTGTCACCAAATTTTACTCCGTTAACTTCGACAACAGTGTCTTTCCCTTGTGAAGGGCGCGCAGCTAATTTATAGTTCGTTGAAAGTTTAATAACTTCGTCTACGCCTTGGAGGAGTTCGAAATCTCTTTGGTCAACTTCAATAACGCCTATCGCATGTACTACGGTTCTTGCTTCGCCATGAGAAACAAGCGGTTTAAAACCTTTAGACTCTAAAAATAATGCAACTCGTTGAATATCCTTTTCCGTTGCATTGCTATTCATTACAACAAGCATTCTTAAATCCTCCGTATTTAATTATATCAGAACCTAAATCTTTTGCAAAATCATAAATATACAAATTTCTTAACAATCTATTGTTTGGCTTTCGGATTTTTAATAAAATCAAATTATCAGCTATCAAATAAGGAGTAGAGATGGGAAACGAATATGCACGCAACCCCTATATGGATTATAGAAACAGTGTTCCGTTTATGAATTTATCAGGGTTTATTGTAAAACAGCCTAGTGTTGTGGAAGAAATGCCTGCCGAATCTTTGCAGATGAGATTATTTAAAAAACGTTTTTCGGGAAGAATTAATTACAGAAGAATGCAATATAGAGTTATGTGCGAGGAATACAGAAATGGCAGACTCTAATATAGAATATATTGCACAAAAAGCTAAAACAGCCTCAAAAAAAATGGCTGTTTTATCTGCAGATGTTAAAAATAATGCATTAAAGAATATTGCAAAATTTTTAAAAGATAGTTCTGATAAGATTTTTCAGGCAAATAAAGAAGATTTAAAAAATGCGGAAATTCTTCTTAAGAACGGTGAATTATCTCAGTCGGTTTATAATCGTTTAAAATTAGATGAAAACAAAATGCGTGATATGATTCAGGGTGTAATTGATATATCGATTCTTGAAGACCCTGTTGGAAAAATTCTGCTTAAAAGAGAATTAGATAAGGGAATTATTTTAAAAAAAATATCTTGTCCGATAGGAGTTTTGGGCATAATTTTTGAGGCAAGACCTGATGTTATTTCACAAGTTTCAGCACTCAGCATAAAATCATCTAATGCTGTTATTTTAAAAGGTGGTAAAGAGTCTGTTTGTACAAATAAGGCAATAATGGAAGTTATACAAAAAGCTTTGGATGAAACGGAAGGGTTTCCTAAAAATGTGATTACACAAGTTTTTTCAAGAGAAGATGTAAAATCAATGCTTGATATGGATAAATATATTGATTTAATTATTCCAAGGGGTGGTAATTCTCTTGTAAAATTCATAAAAGAAAATACAAAAATACCGGTTCTCGGGCATGCAGACGGAATTTGTCATATTTTCGTAGATAAATTTGCAGATACAGAAAAAGCAAAAAAAATTCTTATTGATTCAAAAACTCAATATCCAAGTGCTTGTAATTCAGTGGAAACTCTCTTGATTCATAAGGATTTTGAACATGCAGAGGAACTGTTATCGGCACTTAAAGATGCCGGCATTCAACTTATCTCTGCCCCGGAAAACTGGCATAAAGAATACTCAGATATTATTCTTGCATACAAAAATGTAAGCTCAATTGAAGAAGCCATAGAACACATAAATACATATTCTTCAGGACATACAGAAGCAATAGTAACAGAAGATAAGAATAATGCGAATTTATTTATGGAATCTGTTGATTCGGCAGGCGTGTATCATAATGTATCAACCAGATTTGCGGATGGATTCAGGTACGGTTTCGGTGCAGAAGTTGGGATTTCTACAAAT
>Ga0247610_10005435_pt1 | contig 13416 bp, 33 predicted proteins | sample 174DNAGHGhighgp2_FD_193483 | JGI IMG/M metagenome (GOLD analysis project Ga0247610, IMG submission 193483) | Sheep rumen microbial communities from Palmerston North, Manawatu-Wanganui, New Zealand - 1742 DNA GHGhigh gp2 | ecosystem: Host-associated > Mammals > Digestive system > Stomach > Rumen...
AAAATATACCCATCCCTATCTGTAATTTCATTCCGAAAAGTTAGATGTTTATCATCTAATATAGCACTTGCATCAATCCTAAAAATGTGGTATGATACAGGTGTTGGGAGGTGATACCCTTGGGCTAAGAAGGTCGGAGTTCCCGCGAGACCGAAAGGCGGGGCGCCAAAGTCGGGCGCAATAATACGACTAAAACAGGACATATTGTCCTGTTTTTATTTTATCAAAAGTTAGATGTTCAACATCTAACTGCGGACTTGCAATTCAACGTAAAGTATGATATACTCTAATCACGGTGAGAGAAACAGACTCACCGAAAAAAGGGGGAAAGTAATCATGTTCATGGAAGAAAAGAATGAGACCGTCAAGACCAGCCTCGCGCCCGTCGTGCTCAACACTCCCGCATATACCTCTCATTACTCTTGGTGGTATGGCTACCACTCCATGGAAATGTATCTGCAGCGGATGGGCAACCGCGAAACCTTCGTCCTCTACATGTAATGCGGCTCAGGCCGCATTTTCAAAACTTAGATGTTGAACATCTAATAACATGCTTGTGTTTATCCCGAAACTATGATATACTCTAATCACGGTGAAAGAAAACACCGGAAGGAAAGAAAGGGGAAAACAAAAATGTATGAAATCTACGACCTGTATACCAACGAGACCCTTCTCGGCGGCTATACCACCGAGGCCGCCGCTCGGCGTGCGGCATGGATCATCTTCCGCGACCACATGTGGAGCGTGCGGAAAACGGCGTAAGCCGTTTTCCAAAGTTAGATGTTCAACATCTAATACCAACTGCAATTTCAAATCAAAACTATTGACTTATTTTCCGGCATATGGTATCATATAGTCACGGGGAAGACACCCCGGGAATAAAGGAGGTTGAAACCATGTACACCATTTACGAATGCTACATCTACGATGACAACACCCGCGAGCGTTGCGAGAGCATGCGTCACGTCAGCGAGAAGGAACTGACCGAGATACTCAACCACTACTCCTCCATGGAAGGATACGGCGACTACTGGTGGTTGGAGGCCGAGGAAGAGGGCTGATGCCCTCTTTTTATTTGCACTTCCAAAGTTAGATGTTCAACATCTAATATTCCGCTTGCTTTTTCCATCATTATATGGTATACTCTAATCACGGTGAGAGACAACCACCGAGAAAGGAAGGAAACACCATGAAGGAAATGCTCAAAGCTCTCAAGAATAACGGCGGCTTGACCCTCCGCAATGGGGTCTCTGTCAGCTACAAGACCGGTTACCAAGTAGCTGACTACGGCATCGAATGCCGGACGGTGGAAGAAGCTGCGGCCGCGGTTGAATCCATGGCAGGCAGCTGCGGGGTCTGGTACTCGGATGGGATCTACTACATCGACCATTCTTTCCGAGTCAAGACCAAGCGCGAGGCTCTGGAGATCGGACGCGAGCACAATCAGATCAGCGTCCTGCGGTGGGCGGATATGTCTCTGGTGTATTGCTAAGGGGCATATGCCCCTTTTCAAAACTTAGATGTTCAACATCTAATATTAAAGTTGCAATTCATGCGGAAATGTGTTATACTATCATCGTCGGAAGGGTACCGACAGAAAGGAAGGAAAATCATGCGCAACTACTACGAAATCTACGACCTCAAAACCGGCAAGCATCTTCTCGGCGGTTTCACCAGTGCCGCAGCTGCAAAGCTGGTAGCGCGCAACATGTACAGCGATCACGTGTGCGGCGTGCGCCGCATGGAAATTTTCATCCGCCGCCCTGGGGTGTAACACCCCGCCTTTTCTACAACTTAGATGTTCAACATCTAACTTAAAACTTGCAATACTAACAAAAATGTGTTATACTCTAATCACGGTGAGGAACACCGAAGAATGAAGGAGGAAACAACAATGACGAATTGCAAGGTTAACAACGTCCCCCAGTACGCGCACAACTACCGCTATTGGGTAGTGCGTGCGGTTGAAGGAGAGCTGTGGTTCTGGGGTGCATGGAATGATGAAAACCGCGCCAACGAAGTTGCCGCGGAGCTGCTCAACGGCGCGATTGTGGTCAACATGTGACCACAATTCTTATCTTAGATGTTGAACATCTAACCTGCCTATTGACAATAAATCAGACCTATGGTATACTTTATATACAGTAAGAAACAACCTTACTGAAAAGAAAGGAGTTAGCACAATGACTAACGAAGAGATGCTCCAGCAGGAAGAAGAAAATTGGCTCCTTTGGTGGGAAGAGACTCATCAGGATAACCCCGAAGATGATTACAACTTGGAAGATGACTATCAGTAATGATAGTCATCTTATACAAGTTAGATGTTCAACATCTAACTATGCACTTGCACAAAAAAGAAAAATGTGATACAATAAAATCACGGTGAGAGACAAAATACCATCACCGAAAGAAAGGAAGGAACACCATGAACAACTACACCAGCGAAAAAGCCAACATCAATCTCCGCCACGTTGACAACCGCAATGCGTGGTCGTCGTACTACGACGGCAACAAGCTGCGCCCTTGGGAATGGCTCAGCGACATCTGCCAGGTTTGGTGGAACAGGGTGTTTATCAGCTGACGGCGCAAGCCGTCCTCAAGAAGTTAGATGTTCAACATCTAATATACCTCTTGCACTTTTCGGCGTTGTATGCTATAATCTAATCACGGTAAGGGAAGAGCCTACCGGAAAGAAAAGGAGGACGAAACAATGTCTTACATCGAGAAGTTCAACGGTCACCGCCACGCCCAGTGCTACATGCGTCACTACAACGACGGCACGACCGCCCTCATCAGCTACAACACCGTTGTGGCGGAGCTGGACACCGACGGCTGGATCCGCGTCAACGGGCTGTACAGCGCGACCACCCGCAAGCATTTGGGCTGGTTCGCCAAGGAGCTGGCGCACATGTTCAACATCCGCCTGACCTACCACGACCTGCGCGACCTGTACACCAGCGGCGACATGCTGAACCTGCTGACGGGCGAGGTGCGGGAGGTGTGACCTCCCGCCCTTTTTGCTAACCGCAAGTTAGATGTTCAACATCTAACAATCAGGTTGACTTTCTACCGGATATATGCTATACTATCATTGTTCCCAGGGGGAACAAAGAAAAGGAGGATGCCCCATGAAGTACATCAACATCACCGTCACCGTCTTCTCCGAGCGCGCTGCCCGTTGCAACCATGCCAACCTGTACCTGACCGAGTGGGACACGGATTGGGAGCTGGTTGTCCCCATGCCCACGACAGCCGGCTTTGAGAAGCTGCGTGAATATGCCCGGAAGCTGGGCGTGAAGCCGCAGCTGGAGTTCAACCCGTTTGACTCCAGCATCCGCTCCTGGTCCGTCAACGGATTCCTCAAGGACTAAGCCCTTCGGGGCTTTTCCTTAAGTTAGATGTTCAACATCTAATTAATGATTTGATTTTTATTCAAACTTGTGCTATAATACAATTGTTCCGAGAGGGAACCACCTAAAACATATGGAGGGAACACGAATGAAGTACATCACCGTCATCACCATGGACACCCGCGCCACCCTGCATCCCGACTACAAGACCTCCACCATCGAGCGCATCTACGGGACTGTGCATTCCACCGAATACGCCACCTTGCCGCAGGCGTTGGAGCTGGCGCATAAGCTGGATAAGGACAACCAGCGCCGCCGCGTTTCCTACCACCACGACCACGCCAACGACCTCACCTACTACACCTTCACGAAGGACGCATAAGCGTCCTTTTCAAATAGTTAGATGTTCAACATCTAATTGTCCTCTTGCATTCTTCCGCATTCCATGCTATAATACAACTGTACAAAGGAGGTAGGAAACCATGACAGAAATCATGACGAAGCATTGCTCTCACTGGCGCGCCGAGCGCGTGCAGCACATCATCAATGACATCGGTCTGGGTCAGGTCGTGCGGGAGAAGTATGTCCGCGACGTGGCAGCTGGGACAGCTGGCAAGTATGTGTGCATCACTGACACCGGCATCACCATCATCAAGGATGAAGCCAAGGCCAAAATCATCACCATGTATGTCACCACCTTCCGGGAGCTGGTCACCGTGTACGGCGGTCAGAAAAAAATTCCTCCGTACCTGCGCAAGCGTGTCGACCGCAATCAGAGCAAGTACACCGAAGGCGGCAAGACCATCTGGAAGTAATCGGCGCAAGCCGATTCTCCACACTTAGATGTTCAACATCTAACTACAGATTTGACTTCCACAGAAAATTCTGCTATAATACCATTGTAAACAGGAGAAGGAAAACTCCTACAAAACCAGAAAGGGTAACCGATATGAAGAACTCCACTCTGACCGCTATCATGAACTACCTGAACGGCGAGACCATCACCAACCTTGACGAAATCCGCGATGAGCTGGCGATTGAAATCGCCCACCGCTCTGCAAAGGCCATCGCCAACCGGGAGCTGTACGCCGCCATGCACGACATCGTGATGGACATCCTCGCCAAGGCGGACGCGCCCATGACCGTCCACGAAATCTACACCACCGGCATGGACGAACTGCCCGAGGGCGCCACGAAGTCCAAGATTCAGTATGCTCTGCGTGCGCTGTGGGCGGATGAAGTCACCAAGCACGACAACGGCAAGAATCCGTTCACTTATTCCAAGGCGTAATAGGAGGGGCGCAAGCCCTTCCTTTTCATTTTACTTTCTTAGATGTTCAACATCTAACCGTCACCCTTGCGTTTTCCCGCAACCTATGATATAATACAATTGTTCAAAGGAGGACGTGAACATGAAGAAAGTAATCTGGTTCGACATGGATGGAACCATTGCCGACCTTTACGGGGTAGACAATTGGCTTGACAAATTGCGTGCCGCAGATGAGTCGCCGTATGCTAACGCGCCTGTCATGCTTAACATGAATACCTTTGCTCGATATCTCAACCGTGCGCGGGAGCTGGGGTATCAGATTGGCATCATCAGCTGGCTCTCCAAAATATCTTCTACCGAATATGACATGAAGGTGGCAGCTGCTAAAAGGAAATGGTTATCCAATCATCTCCGTTCTGTTGCATGGGACTTCATCCATATTGTACCATATGGCACCCCCAAATCTACTTTTAGCGTCACCAAAGAAGACATCCTGTTTGATGATGAGAAGCCGAACCGCGACAGTTGGAACGGTATTGCCTACCAACCTTCGCAGATAATGAGTGTTCTCCGGGCGCTTTAACCAGCGCTCACCAAGTTAGATGTTCAACATCTAAAATAAAGTTTGACTTCTTCACGCATTTATGCTATAATCACAATTGTCAGGTGGGAACACCAAGACACAACAAAAGCAAAGGGGAATGAAAAATGAGCAAAGTGTATGTCCTGACCAACGAAACCGTGCATTGCCTGATTGGCGTGTTCTCCACGCACAAGGCCGCTACTGCCGCCATGCTGAATGTGTCCTCTGGCTGGCACGTTGACGACGTGAAGCTGGGCCCGGTGTGCGATGAGTACAAGTTCATCTCCCCCGATGAGTGCGAAGTCCAGGAATACTGCATCGAGCAGGCGGAGCTGGACGACCCCATGTTCATGCCGTGATTGTCACGGCATTTCAACCTTAGATGTTCAACATCTAATTCTTCACAATCAGACTCTTGATTTTCCTAAAAATCTATGCTATAATACAACTGTAATCAAGGGAAGGAAAACCCTCCAAACCAGAAAGGAAACTTGCTATGACTCAGATGGACATGAAGCGCACCGCCCGTTCTCTCACCGTCAATTCTCTCGCCGCTGTTCTTGAAGAACTCGGCGCCGTCCAGTTCGCGGATGCCTCCTACGCTGTCCTTCAGGAAGTGGACGGCCAGGAAGTGTGGACGGAAATCACCGTCAAGGCGAAGTCCTTCACCCCCACGAAGACCTCCCCTGCCTTCGACCCCTTCGTCACTGCAGAAGAGTGGAAGACCGATAAGGAAATCAAGGCGAAGGAAAAGGAAGAAAAGGAAAAGGCGAAAGCTGCTAAGCTGGCGGCTAAGGTCAAGAAGGAAGCTGAGGAAGAAGTGGCGGAGTAATCCGCCACCCTTCCAATCTTAGATGTTGAACATCTAACTATTGATTTGACATATGGCAACAAGTATGCTATAATGGATACTGTCAGGAGGGGATATGCAATGAAGAAATTCGGTTATGCGATGGTCGCGGGTATGATGTTCTTCTTCCTCGGATGGATTTTCATCCGCACCACGTGGACTCTGGCAGGCGTGCTCATTTGCGTTTGCCTCGGGTGGGTAGTAACAAAAATTGATGAAGAAAGGTCTTGACAGAAACCTACCCCTGTGATATAATAAGAGTGTACTAAGAAAGGAGCTGGCAACAATGGAGAGTTACAATATCTACTACATCCACGAAGACCGCGAGGGCGTTATGCGATCGCACTGCCTGGAAGAGTCCATTGACTATCTGCTTGACCACGGTTGTGTGATTACAGACATCCGCGATATAAGCACGGGTGAAATGTATCGGATTGCGACAAATGTGCGAAAGATTGAAGAGGACTAAGGGGTGACCGCAATGCATACCTACACCATCTTCTATATCTATGACGATAGGCAAGAGATTATGCATTCCCACGATCTGAATGATGCTATCGACTGGTTGCTTGACCATAATTGCACTATCGTTTCTGCGCATGATGAAACTGGTCACAAGTGTTGGGAGTATGGAGGTGTTTGCGAAAATGAGTAACCTTCCCGAAGAGCGTTGCCCGAAGTGTGGTTCCTATGACATTGAATGGATAGAGTCTCAGTCCTACCCTGACGATGACTTTATTCACTTAGAGTGGCGTTGTGAATGCTACGACTGCCATACCAAATTCCGTATTGACACAACTTATCGCGCAGTCTGGCGAGAGATTGAAACGGAGAAAACAAATTAAATAACTCAAAGGCCAATTACAAATTGGCCCGCTTTCCTAAGTTAGATGTTCAACATCTAACTATCAATTTGACAACCTACCCCCTATATGGTATAATCAGAATGTAGCAAGGAGGGAGCGCAATGACTCGCATCGAAAAGAAAATCGCCATCTACCCCAGCTCTACCAGCCTCACACGCCACACGAACAACCGCGCTCTTCGCAAGCGCATGAACAGGCGCGACCGTCAGCGGCTCAACAAATTTCTTCTGGAAAACGCTTGACAAATCCTCCACCATGTGATATAATCAGAGTATACCAAAGAGAAAGGGGCAACACTATGAAGGAAAAGTTCTGGGATGTCTATGACGGTATCGGCGCGTTCTTCCACGACCTTCGCTCTGATTTCTACAATCGCCTGATTCAGCATTGTCTGCGGCATATGTGCTTGTATTCTGGCACTGCCCGCATGATGGTGCATAAACTGAGCAAAGGGGAAATACAGTATTACTTGACTGAGTATGATAAAGACGAAGAATACTGGCAGGAACACGGCTCCCCGTTTGGCAAGTGAAAGGAAGTGCTGATATGACCTACACTGTGACCATCACTCGCGATGACACTATGGAACTCATCACTATGACCGAAGACCATCTGCCGCACGCTATTCGCCTTGCTTCCTTCGCAATGGAGGAAGAGCACACGACTTCGGTTGCGGTGCGCAATGATGATGCCGCCCAGACTTGTCGGTTCTGGTGGGCACTGTGGGATACGGAAGGGGTATATCCGTGCTGAGAATAGAAAGGAGTAACAATATGAACAAAATTCGTCTCTACCGCAATGCCATCGTCGAAGTCCACGACAACAACGAAGTGTACCTGAGCGCAATCCCGTGGAGCGTGTATCTTAAGACACGCCTTGGCCAGCTTCTCCACCTTGTCACCTTCGACAACACGTTCAGCCTTCGCCTTGTGTTCCCGTGGCAGATTGTGATTGATAGCAAGTAAGGTGGTGCGCCACGCGCACCCGACCCAGTTAGATGTTCAACATCTAATTTCATTTCAAAATTCAAAGACCACAATCAAAATTACACTTGACAATAACTTTCCCATATGGTATAATACCATCGTAGAAAGGAAGTGTAAAGGATGAGCAAGTGGAAAAAAATTCGCCACGATTTCCGCAAGGCTACCAAGGAACTGAACAAATTCGCAAGGCTCTTCGCGCCCAAGGTTAAGTGTCGCCTGGATGGGGAGTTTTCTGCCGAAAAAGGCAAGCGCATCAACTACTCCATTGTTTTGTCCCAGAAAGAGACCAAATGGTTCTGCGAAGACTTCATTCGCCGCTATCCTGCCGCAAAGGGTCTTGATGCCTTTACGCTTTCTTTCCTCCACGAACTCGGGCACATTGTTACGTGGGATGATATGATTGACGATAGCGCAGAACGTGCCGCGCTCTTCACAGCCGCCAGCGACTACGACAGCAACATCAAGTATTTCAATCTCTATAACGAACGTTTGGCAACAGATTGGGCAGGCACGTTCATTACCGAAAACCCCACCTATGTCCGTGACTTTGAAGTCCACATTCTGCGCAAACTCGAAAAGGCATGGCGGCATTACGATGACTAATGCCGTCAGCCGCAATTAGATGTTCAACATCTAACCCCTCCTCAAATTCATTATTGACTTTTGCCGCATATTCGACTATAATAACAATTGTCAGGAGGGCAAAGCGAACGAGACGCGAGGTACCCGCCCTTGTCCCACTTGCTGACGAGCAAGCCCAAAATAACCAATAAAAAAAGTTTGGGAAACCTCTTGACAATCCACACAAAGTGTGGTACAATAAGACTGTGCCAAAGAGCACAACACGAGCGGGAAGGAAAACCCAACAAACCAGAAAGGAATGATAGTATGATGACTATCAACACTCTGAACACCCTGCTGTCCATGACCACTGACGAAACCATCGTTGCCGAACTGACTGCCGAGCTGGAGAAGGCTAAGAAGGCTGCCGACAAGAAGGCGGAAGTCGCTGCCGCTAAGGAAGCTGAGTACGCTGCTGCGCATGATGTCGTCATGGGTGTGCTGGCCGAAGCCGTCGCGCCCGTCACGCTGGCGGAGCTGTACGAGGCGTGCGGCGAGGAACTCACCATCAGCAAGTCCAAGCTCGCGTATGCCCTGCGCGTCTACTGGGCCAATGAGGTTGAGAAGACCGAAGGCAAGGTCAACCTCTACTCCCTCAAGGCGTAAACCGTACACCCGGGGAGGGTAACACCCTCCCCGCTCATGGGGAGTGATTGACACATCAGGGTAGTGTCCGCTGTGAGTAATCATCGACTCCGGGCAAACAGGAGCTAATGCGTAAGGGCAATGAGCATTTAATTGCACGCGCCGACGTGGATACGCACATCCACTGGGGTTCAATTCCCCCACTCTCCACCAGTGCCGCCAATAGGCGGCTTTTTTTGGAATTTCAATTAGATGTTCAACATCTAAGTCACAGAAAATAACCACTTGACTTTTTCCTGATAATCGACTATAATCATAATTGTCAGGAGGGGAACAGAAACCAACTTCCCAAGGCGCCTGCGAAGTTGGACAGTTTCTGACAGGAGTGCGCACTCCGAAATAAGATGAAAATTCTTTCTTCTTCCTCTTGACAAAACAGAAAATCCATGATATAATACGGATGTAAACAGGGGAAGGAAAACCCCTAAAAACCAGAAAGGAAATTGCTATGAGCAAGATGACCAACGTGAACGCCCTGACCTTCGTCCTCGAGAACACTGACAATCTGCCTGATGAAGTTGTCGAGCGCCTGAACGCGATGATTGCTTCGCTGAACAAGCGTGCCGACAGCGCGAAGACCCGCGAGCGCAAGCCCTCTGCCAAGGACATTGCCCACCAGCAGGAAATGGACGAACTGCGCGAGAAGGTTGCCGCCGCCCTCAACGCCGAACCCAACCGCCTGTTCGCTTGCAAGGAACTTGCCGAGATGGTCGGTGTCTCCACGCCCAAGATGTCCGCTGTGCTGACTTCTCTGAACAAGGCCAACCGTGTTCTGCGCTCCATGAATGACAAGGGCAAGGACATCCGTTGGCAGTCCATGGAACCCCAGGCCGAGTAAAAAAATACCCCGAGTAATCGGGGTATTTTTTTGTACACAGAATTAGATGTTGAACATCTATATATATTGATAAAAAAAGAATGGGTCATTTCTGACCCATCACGCCACCATATCGTGCATCAATCACCTTATCATCATAGACAGATTCTGTGCCCATGTCCTCCATGGTCATTGCCACCACATCACCCACGTCATAATCTTCGATACCATAGAATGCCCAGCACAGACCAGCGCCATCCTCCACCACTACGCAGTCCATTGCATGATTCACAGACCGCACCACGCCGCACGAAGGATAGATATGAGACGCAAAGTCATCCGCGCCAGCTTCCTTACCCTTCATATAACCACCCTGCGCCGCGAACACCATCACCAGCAGAACCATCACCATCACCAGCGCGAAGACCACGTTACTGTTACGCATTCGTTTCTTCCTCCTTATCTTTGGTACGGTCATAGTATAGCACACCAGCACCCGAATGTCAACCCCTCTCACACAAAAAACTTTTTCTTAAGATCTATTGACAACTCAGCACATTTATGCTATACTCTATACGTGCTCAAGAAAAGGAGGAATCGCGATGATGACCTATTACAAGATGACTGGTGTGCTGACCCCTACCTGTACCCCATGGTGTCAGGGACATACTATCTATTATGGCATCAACTCAAAGTCATGGCTTAGAGTTCATATTATTCGCATCAGCACCTTCGAGAAGTTTGGACTTCGCAACATTCGCCAATACTGCAGGCTTGACGATAAGGAAATTTCTGCGGTAAAGATGGCGATGTTGCTGATGTCAGGCAAAGTCAAAGTGGGTGATGTGCATGATATTCATAAGTTCCGCGAGCCTGTATATGTCACTGGTGAAATTCCGCGTTGGACTCCATTACAAGATATGAAATAAAAATTAATAAATAGTTGGCAAGAGGTGACAAAATTGACTATATTTCACTGGTTGCACAGATGTGCTACACGCGAGACGAAACAACAGTTTGCAGTGATATTCTGCGATGAGTATGATTATGCAACTAAATTTCATACTTATCAGGTCTTTGATAGCTATAATGCGGCAGACCATTGCGTGCGTATGGCGTGGGGCAGAAGTATTCAAGAACACCGCAAAAATGGTTATAAAGTAGACGGCGCATGGATTATGATTCAACCGCTTTAATGCGGTTGAATATTATTAGATGTTAAACATCTACAAATTCTAAAAAGAAAAGACCCCTGCCGGGGTCTTAGTCATAGTAGTTCTTCACAACCGCCACAATGGCCACCACAAGCACAATGAGGATTGCCACTGCGAAACCAATCCACATGGGCGCCAGCACCCACACCCAAGACCAGTCAATCACACCGCACAGCTTCAACGTGATGAAGATGAGCGTCAGCACACTACCGAATCCCAGACCGCCGTTAGTGCCATTGTTGTTCCTGTTGTTGTTCTTCATACCAGTTTCCTCCTTTAATCTCACGCGGTGTTTCTCACCGTGATTACATTGTAGCACATCCAGTGAATTTTGTCAAGCACTTTGTTCATTCAGCGTGAAAGAAATTTCTGTCCAGCCTTCTGAGCAATTCCCCAGTTCTTTAGTGAATCCTTCAAGTTCAAACTTTTCCATCAACAGAGTGCGCATTTTACCACCCCACCACGTGCAATGGACTTTCCAGAAGTGGCGGTCTTTCCTTTTGAGATACCGCTTAGCAATGCTATAATTCCAGCCCATGCCATTATCGAAGAAGTAAAAACTTTTATCTTCGGCGTTCCAATGAGAACGGCGGGGAATGTAGTAGTTCAGAATTTCAGTGGCGCGTTCTTCACTCCATTCTTCTTTGCTATTACGCCATGAGCGATATTTGTTAACCAGAATACTACCACCCCAAATGGGGAACAGAATCACACGCATGACCTTATAGCCATTCTTACACCACCACTTGCGCGCCTTATGTTCCTTCTTGCCCTGCATTGCCTTGATAACTTCGTTTGTCATGGTAATTACTTCCTTTCTATCCCCTTGGGACATTCTCATTATAACATGGTGTATGAGAAAAGTCAATAACAAATTTTCCACAAGTTAGATGTTCAACATCTATAATCAATACTTGACTTTTATCGGAACTTCGACTATAATAATAATTGTCAGGAGGGACGAGAGGACCCCACGAAGTCACCATCGAGTGGCTACCGCAGAGCGGTGGGTGTGGGAAATCAAACGAACCTCAAAGCGAACCTCAAAAACCTCTTGACAAAAACCACAATCTGTGGTACAATACAATTGTTCCAAGGGGAACAATATGGGATGTTAGCTCAGCTGGTTAGAGCACTCGCCTGATAAGCGAGAGGCCGGTGGTTCAAATCCACCACGTCCCATGCGTGGGCCTACAACGGTTGGATGTGCAGTAGGCATCTTGCCCCGCATTTCAAAGCGCCTGATGAGAGAGTAACGCCTCGAAACATTCATGTCGCGCGGAGTCACCCTGGCGGGGGAATAACTGGTGACCAGTCCAACCACACGGTATCCATAAGTGCGGGGTCACACCCTATGTTGCGGAGCCGCAGCGCGAAAGCGTAAACCACCAGAGTGTTGGTGCTACTCCGCCGTTGTAGAACCACTATGGATACTGCCCCTGACACTCACAGGGGATATGGACTCGTAGCTCAACTGGTAGAGCAGGAGACTGAAAATCTCCGTGTAGGTGGTTCGACCCCACCCGTGTCCACTATTTCAATTAGATGTTCAACATCTAATATCAATTCAATTTTCCCTTGACTATTTCCCGTATCTATGCTATACTCTCATTGTGCTCAGGAGCACAAGAAGGAGGACAGAAAAATGGAACTGGTCATCAACAATTGCTTCGGCGGGTTTGGTCTCTCGAAGAAGGCTCATGCTTGGCTTGGCACTCCCAACACCCCTGACCGTGACGACCCGCGTCTTGTCGAATGCGTTCGCACGCTTGGCGAAGAAGCCAATGGCCCGGATGCAGAGCTGGACATCATCGAAATCCCTGACGATGCGACCGACTGGGAAATCGAGGAATACGATGGTGCGGAGTCCGTGATTTACGTGAGCGGTGGTAAAATCCACCACCTGTGAGCGCGGCTCACGCTCACAGTATTAGATGTTGAACATCTAACAACTTGAAATTTCCTCTTGACTTTCTTCCCAAAGTATGCTACAATAAAGATACCCCAAGAGGAAAGGATGAAACGGGATGAAGGAAATCTGGTTCGACATGGACGGCACTGTGGCTAACCTCTATGGCGTGGAAGGTTGGCTTGAAGATTTGATTCATGAGCGCACTCGCCCCTACGATATTGCGAAGCCGATGGTGAATATGGCACTGCTTGCCCGCTATCTGCATAAGGCACAGCGCAAGGGATACAAAGTGGGCATCATTT
>Ga0247610_10005436_pt1 | contig 13415 bp, 17 predicted proteins | sample 174DNAGHGhighgp2_FD_193483 | JGI IMG/M metagenome (GOLD analysis project Ga0247610, IMG submission 193483) | Sheep rumen microbial communities from Palmerston North, Manawatu-Wanganui, New Zealand - 1742 DNA GHGhigh gp2 | ecosystem: Host-associated > Mammals > Digestive system > Stomach > Rumen...
GACGCACTTTTTAAAATTACATTTTTCATATTATTTATCCTGATTAATTACATATTCATGGAATATCTTATCAAAAGATGGATATTCTCTTTTTAATGATATAACTGAGTTATTCTTAATAAAGCAATGCTTAGATTCTGCCTTAACCATTAAATCATTTGTTGATCTATCACGAATCTCGTATTCTAATTCTAATTTTATTCCTGTGTATTTAGCAATTCTAATATAAATTATAACTACATCATCAAATTTAACTGGTTTTTTATATTCAGCAGCAATACTTACAACTGGTGAAATAATACCTATTTCTTCCATATGTTTATAGCTTAAGCCTAATTTATCTAAAAAATATACTCTTGCTTCTTCTAACCATCTAAAGTAATTTGAATGGTGAATTACACCCATTTGATCTGTTTCATGATAAAAAGCTTTTCTTTCATATGTAATCATAATTAATATCTCCTTTTAAATCATTTTCTTTACTATTATACTATAAATTTATTGATACTGTCATTTATTATTTAGCATTAATTTCTTAATTTATTGCTTTTATCATATTTTATATGATATAATCAATAAGTATTTTAAAGGAGGCTTTAATATGGCAGAGAAATTATCAGATCAAGAACTAGCAAGAAGGGCAAAGCTAGATAAATATAAAGAATTAGGCCTAGATCCATTCGGACAAGCATATGATCAAAAGAATCATAGTCAAGAGGTTAAGGATTTAGCTAATACTGAAATAAATGCTTTTAAAGAAGCTAATAAAAATTTAGATGAAGAAACATTAAAGAATAGCTTACATGAATATTTAGAAAAGAAAAATATTTGTGTATCTGTTGCAGGAAGAATTATGTTTATACGTAAGATGGGTAAAGCATCATTCTTCTCAATTCAAGATAAAGAAGGAAAAATTCAAATCTATATCAAAAAAGATACAGTTGGTGAAGATAACTATAACCTATTTAAGATGGCAGATATCGGAGATATCGTTGGAATCGAAGGTAACATTATGCTAACAATGACTGGTGAAGTTACAATTAACTGTACAAAATATACTCACTTAGTTAAATCTTTAAGACCATTACCTGAAAAATTCCATGGTTTAACAGATCTTGAGGAAAGATATAGAAGACGTTATCTAGATTTAATTATGAATGAGGATTCAAAGCGTGTTGCAATCCAAAGACCAAAGATTATTCGTGCTATGCAAGAATATTTTGATTCTGAAGGATTTATTGAAGTTGAAACACCAGTATTACAAAATATTCAAGGTGGTGCAACAGCAAGACCATTTATCACTCATCATAATGCTTTAGATGCTAACTTCTACTTACGTATAGCTACTGAATTACATTTAAAGAGATTACTTGTTGGTGGTCTTGAAAGAGTATATGAAATTGGTAGAATCTTTAGAAATGAAGGAATGGATAAAACTCATAACCCTGAATTTACTACTGTTGAATTATATGAAGCATTTGGTGATCTAGAATCAATGATGAATTTATGTGAAGGCGTTATTAGACATGCTGCAACTAAAGTATTCAATAAGGAAGAATTCATTAATCCATTTGATACTGAAGGAGAAAAAATCAACATTGGTAAACCATTTAGACGTGTAACTATGTGTGATGTTATTAAAGAACAAACTGGTGTTGATTTTAAAAATAATAATTATACATTTGAAGAAGCTTGTCAACTTGCAAAAGAACACAATGTTAAAGTTGAACCACATTTCATTTCAGTAGGTCATATTATAAATGCATTCTTTGAAGAATATGGTGAAAAGACATTAGTACAACCTACATTCTTATGTGGTCATCCAATTGAGATTTCACCATTAACTAAAAAAGATCCTAAAGATCCAAGATTCGTTCAAAGATTTGAATTATTCATTGGTGGAAAAGAATTCGCTAATGCTTATACAGAATTAAATGACCCAATTGATCAAAAGGAAAGATTCGAAGAGCAATTAGCTGAAAAGGCTGCAGGAAATGATGAAGCTAACGAAATGGATACTGATTTCGTTGAATCATTAGAATATGGTATGCCTCCTGCAGGTGGAATTGGTATCGGTGTAGATAGATTAGTTATTTTCTTAACTGAATCTCAATCTATTAGAGATGTTATTTTATTCCCACAAATGAAGACTAGATAATATGCAAGAAACTAATACTATATTTGAAGATTATGAAGCATGGAAAAGAGAAAATAATAACTTAATTACTACTCTTGTAAAAAACAAAAGTAAAACAATTGAGCGTTTCTCTCCTGTTTTAGCTGTAGTTGATTATTTATATGAGAAAAATTTAAAAGAAAAGCTATCTAATGATGAAGAATTAATCTTTTCTACAGGATTTGATTATGTATATGATCAGTTTCAAATAATTGAATCACTATTAGAAGATAATTTCAATAACGATTTTAAAAAACTTGAAGCTTGTGGCCAAACAGTTAATCTATTGCTTTATATTAATGATTTTGAGGCTGAAATAAAGTCAGATGATAAATTAAAACAAGACATAAAAAAATTAAATGACCTTGAAGATAGTGTTAATAAATATTTGTCAAAGGGCATTAATGCTCCTGATGAATATTTCGCATTATTAGATGATATTACTTATTCTATCTTCTCTAAGAATAATATAGAAATACATACAGTAGATCAAATATTTTATGAAATAGCTATTGAATATGGAATTTATTCAGATGAAGAATTCATTAATTTTGATCCTATTAAATTAAAACAAATATCATAAAACAATAAAAGGGCCTTACTTAAGGTCCTTTTTTGATTCTAATAGAGTTTCATATTCTTTTTTAAGTTTAGCACCTACACAAGATAAATCTCTTTCTTTAACTAAAGTAAATGCTTTTTCAACCATTTTCTCAGGCTTTTTATCTAAACACTTCAAAATTTGCGTTTTAAAGCCTTCATTTTCTGTTGCCTTAAGACAATCAACTGAATCAGTTAAATAGTCAAATGCGCCAATATCCCTAATAATAACAGGACATTTGCATGCCATTGCTTCTAGCAATACAATTCCTTCTGTTTCCTCATAGCTTGGAAATAAGAAACAATCTGCAATATGAAGCATTTTAATTATTGTTTCCTGAGGCTTATATCCAGGTAATATAACATTATCTGTTTTATTAGATATTGCTTTATTTATTTTTCTTGTATTCATTAATTTATTCTTTGAACCAAACCAAATAAATGCAACATCAGGGAATAACTTAGCAATTTCTATATAATCATGGAATCCTTTACGCTCAAACATCCAGCCAATTCCCATAACTATCTTTTGATTATCCTTAATTCCAAATTGATGTCTTAATTCTAATTCTTCTTCTTTTGATATAGAAACATTAGAATATTTATTAATATCAACACCATTAGATATATTTGTTACAGGACATGTAACAAACGGATATGCTTCTATTAATCTTTTAGAATATGGAGTAGGTGTAATAATTTTATCAGGTAATGAATAACATTTTTCAATACTTGAATAAATAAATGGTTTAATTAATTTCCAAAATGCAAATGAATTAGCAAAATCCTCTTTTGTAGAATGTCCATGAACAATTACAGGGATTCCTAGTTTTTTACATTTCTTGACTAATCTTCTTGATTTCTTATAATATGTATTAACATGAGCTATATCATAAGTATCCTTTTTATTAGTAGTCCATTCTATACCATTTAATTCTAAAGCTTTTTTTTGATGTTCTAAAGCTCTACCAATTCCACTTTTTCTTATTAATTTTTCATTTTCAAAATATAATAATACTTTCATATAATCACCAATACGATTGAATTATAACATAAGATTTATAAAATTAAAATAATAGCTATTTATTGCTTCTTGTATTTAGAGTATTTAATAAGATAATATACAAGCATTAATAATCCAATTAAAATTAGTAATCCTGATATTGATAAGACAAACCATTTATGAACATATAAGAAATCAATATTTAAATTATTATATAAATAATATAAGAATAGTTTTTCAACTAATACTAGATTAATTAAGGCTGTGGATAGAGTTAACACTTTAATCGCTCTAGTTAATATATTTACGTTTGCCCTCTTTTTAAAATATCCTTTTAATGAAATAATAAATAATATTATTAGGAATACAGATATTATTATATTAAATGTAAGGCCATAATCCTTTGGCTCATCATTTAATGTAATAATATTAGCAATTAAAAAGAAAACTGATACAACAAACAATAAAAGTCCCATATTTCTATATGTTTTATATTGTGTATGTAAATCTGAATCTATATTCTTAGCATATAATAGCTTACACAAAAATATAGCAAATGTATAAACACCTGAAGCCATAAATATTAAGCCAACAAAAAAGCCTGTAACTAATTTATAGATTGCAGATACTAAAGTAGCTATCGCACCAATAGCTGCTTTAAGTTTTTTCATCTTAAGTTTTTTATTTCTTGCTTCACTTTTATTCTTTACTGCCATTTTTTCACCTAAAATAAGGGATAGGTCTGACCTATCCCTTATTATTATACCTTTAATTTGTTAACGGTTCCATCTGGATTTGGATGTTCATCTAAATATTTTCTAATTTCTTGTGCTTTACCAGCTTTGATACCTGGCTTACATTGATTTAGATTTTCAGCAACCTCTGAAACTATTGCTTCAGCATATCCTGCACATCCAGGATATCCACATGCACCACAGTTAGCGTTAGGTAAAATTGCTGTTATATCCTCAACTCTTGTATCGACCTCAACATGGAAGATTTTAGATGCTATAGCTAAACCTAAGCCAAGAACGATACCAAGACCAGCTAATATTAATACTGCATATAATATTGTCATTTTTTTGATTCCTCCTTAAGTTCTTCTTCAATCTTTTTTAAATCAAACTCCTGATGTATTTTACAATCAGAATTACTGCACGCTAAGCAATTTGATTCTTCAATCTTCAAATGCTCACATCCCTTAGGGACTGGAGTTCTTCTATTTACAATAAAAGTAATAATGAAGATTGCTGCAATTATAGCAATTAAACCAATTGCTATGAATAAATATGGATTAGCTGCTAAAAACATTTTAAATTAATCCACTAAAGCCTAAGAAGGCCATTGCCATTAAAGCTGCAGTAATTAATGCGATAGGAATACCCTTGAATGCTCTTGGATTATCAGCAGCATCAAGACGATATCTTATTGTTGAGAAAATAAATATAACTAATGCAAATCCTACACCTGTACCAATAGCATTTGCCATTGAATCAGCAAAATTTAATGCTTGATCTGTGTTACCTTGTGCAACACCAAGTACTGCACAGTTTGTTGTAATTAATGGTAAATATACACCTAATGATTTATATAATCCTGGTGAATATTTTTTAATAATCATTTCAATTAATTGAACGATAGATGCAATTACTAAGATATAAGTAATTGTATCCATAAATTGAATATTAGCTAATTTTAATAATTGATAAATTGGCCAACAAATTGCAGATGCAACAATAATAACGAATATTACGGCTGCACCCATACCTAAAGCACTTGATGATTTTTTAGAAACACCAAGGAAAGGACAAATACCATAGAATCTTGCTAATGTAACATTATTTATTAACATTGCATTTAATATTGCAAGTAAGAAAATTATTACATAATTCATATTATATTGCCTCCTTTACTTCAGGTTTAAGAATAGGAGCTTCTTTTGATTCAGGAGCTGATTCAACAGGAGTGTCAGCCTTTTGTGCTGCCTCTTGTGCTTTTTTAGCTTCTTCTTCAGCTTTCTTCTTGGCTAGCTCTTCAGCTTTTTTCTTCTTTAATTCTTCAATTCTAGCTTTTTCTGCTGCTGCTTTCTTATCATCTTTAATATTCTTATAGCAAGCCATTACAGCTAATACTAAACCAAGAGATAAGAATCCACCTGCAGATTGAACGAAGATTGATAATGCATATTGTTCAGGGAATATATGTAAGAAGAATGCTCTTCCAATTGGGAAATATACCCCAAATGATAATGCACCTGTACCAATAAATTCTCTAATAAATGCAACTATAACTAAAGCTAGTGTGTAACCTAAGCCTGTACCAATAGCGTCCATAAATGAAGCTACAGGACCATGCTTAGAAGCAAATGCTTCTGCTCTACCTAAGATTATACAGTTAACTACGATAAGGGATATAAATACGCCTAAACTACTATATAATGCAGGGATAAAGGCTTGGGTTAGCATTTTAACAATTGTTACGAATGTAGCAATAACTACAATATAACAAGGAATTTTAACTTCACTAGGAATTATATTTCTTAAAAGTGAAATTAATACATTTGAACCAATTAATACTAATATAACTAGTATTCCCATACCAATAGCTGATTCTACACTCTTTGTTGTAGCAAGTGTAGGACACATACCTAAAAGTGATACGAATACTGGATTTTCTTTAATAATGCCTGCTACAAAGGCTGCCTTTTTAGTAATTGTATCTTTCATTACTATGCTGCCTCCTTTACATCATTTAAAGCAACTAAAACTAAATCCTTAACTAAAGTTGCGCCATAAGTTGCACCACATTTAACATCAATATTTGAAACCTTATCAGATGTTAATGATCCAACCTTTTCTGAATTACTCTTTGAATATGCACCGATATGTACATCAGTTGATTCACTTGATGGATAACTGCTTGATACATGATTGTTTACTGTTGAAGCAAAAGATTGACCATTTTCAATGAATTCAACTTGGCATACTTCTTTTTCTGCATTAATACCAACCATTAATGTAATTGTACCATATGCATTCTTTCCAGTAACCTTATAGATTGTACCTAATACATTATCACTTGAATCTTTAGCATAAATAATTTTAAGGATTGCAGAATCTTTATTTTCTAAATCCTTTGCATCTTTTGATTCACTCTTTGATTCATCATATGCTTCAAAGATTTCCTTACATGTTTCTAATTCAACCTTTTTATCATTAGATGAAATAATAGGTGATGTAACCATATTAATAAGTGCAATTAATAATGCACATACTAGTGAAATTGTACCTAGGGTAGCTGATATCTTAATATTTTTCATTAGAACCAACCTCCCACTACTGAAGCAGATATTATGCATGCTGCAATAATAATTGCAACACCTAAGCCTAAACATTGCTTCCAAGTATAAGTATTTTTACGTCCACGCATGAAATGATCAATACATGGAGCTAACATATTAACAATTAGAATAGAGAATGCTGCACCTTCAGGATAAGCACCAGATACTCTAATAAATGCAGTTATTACTCCGGCTGTTGCACCATAAACAACTCTACCAAATTTTGATATTGGAGATGTAACAGGGTCTGTAATCATAAATACTGCTGCGAATAATACACCACCAGCTAAGCATTGGTATAACCACATATTAAATAGATTATCCATTTGCTCATTTTTAATAGCAAAGCTGATGCAAGCAACAAACATAATTACAGCAAATCCTAATAGATAGCTTAATGCAGCACGTAAATCTGCACTTCTTCTTGCAAATAGATAAATTGCACCTACTAAAATACATATTGCTGAAACTTCACCCATTGAACCTGGAATATTACCAATAAACATATCTAATAGGCCATATCCAGAAATGTTACCTAAATTACCTTTAGTTAATCCAAGTGGAGTTGCACCTGCAGCTACATCGAATGTAACTTGGCTAGGATATGCTTCATTTAATTTTGAACCGAAGCATATTGCAACAAATATTCTACCAACTGCGGCAGGATTAAATACATTCTTACCTAATCCACCAAATACCATCTTACCAATTACCATACCAAATAATGCACCAACGAATACAACATATGGAGCACATCCTGCAGGTAATATCAATGCGTATATTAATGCAGAAATTGTAGGAGCTAAGAAGTTATTAATTGTATAGCCTTCTTTTAATTTATCAAAGCCATCTTTGCTAAACAATTCTTTAAATTTCATGCCCTTAGGCCATTTAATGAACATGTTGGCAATTAATTCAGAGCCAATCATTGTTACTAAGCTTAATAATAGCACATATATTGAAGACCAACCATTTTGTATCATCGCAAATACTGTGACAGGTAATAATGCAATGATTACATCTGTCATCATTCTTGCAACAGAGACAGGCTTTCTTATATAAGGTGCTGATTGTGGAACTAATTTCATCATCTACACCTCCCTATTGTGCCATTTTCTTTGCCTTACGGCAATAATCTGTTAAATGAATTTTTGATGTACATGTATATGAACACATACCACATAGAATACAAGCTTTAATATTTAATTTAGTTTTTAAAGCTTCTTTATCATTATTCTTTACAGCATTCATAATTTGAACTGGCTGTAATCCTGCAGGACAAGAATAAACACATGATGCACATCTAACACATGGTTCTTCTTTTTCCTTCTTTTCATTTAGAATAATACAAGATGTACATGTCTTTGTACAAACTGCATCATCTCTTACTAGGTTAGCACCCATCATTGGTCCACCTAAGATTAATACTTTGTTTTCACAATCATCTGTGTATCCACCACATTGATCAATGATTTCTTTTAATGATGTACCAATTCTTAAACGGAAGTTAGAAGGAATTTTAATACCATCACCAGTGCATGTGAAGTTTCTCTTCATTACTGGTTCATTCCATTTAATTGCTCTCCATAAACCTGCAATAGTTGATACATTAAATACCATAATACCTAATTTTGCAGGTAATACACCAGCTGGAACTTTTACGCCAAGACCAGTTTTAATCATTTCAATTTCCCAACCTTGTGGATAATAATTTCCTACACGCTTAACAAATACTTGTGCGTTAGGGAATCTTGTTAATTCTGCAGTTAGTGTATCATATAAATCTTGATATTTTTTCTTAATACATATTACTACTCTTTTTGCTTTAAATGCTTGTTGAGCATATAAGCATCCTTGAATAATTCTTCTTGGGTGCTCCATAATTAATCTATGGTCAGCAGAAAGATATGGTTCACATTCAACACCATTAATACAAATAGTATCAATAGGATCTGTTGTTTGGAATTTAATATATGTAGGGAATGAAGAACCACCTAAACCTACAAGTGAACAATTCTTTGTAATTTCTACGAAATCTTCTCTTGTTAATTTAGCAATTTCTTCATCTGTTCTTTCTTTTATAGATTCATCAAATGTATTTTGCTTATCATTTTTAATTTGAATAAATTCAGTTAATTTACCACTTCTGTGGAATTTCTTAACTATATCAACTACTTCACCAGATACAGTTGAATGAATAGGTTGTTCAAAGAATGGACCTTTTCTTAGTCCTATTTTTTGACCCATCTTTACCTTATCACCAACTTTAACATAAGTCTCACCTTGTCCACATCTTGCATTTGTTATAGCAATGTAGACATATTCAGGGTCAACATATCTTATTGTTGGTAAGTTATTAGTCAGATGTCTAATATTAGCTATCTGCCTTGTTTTAGCAATCATGCTATTTCCCCCTTTTAGAAATTAATATTAGTCCTCTAAATATGGATGCTTAGCCATTAAAGCAATAACATCATTTCTTACTTCATTTAATACTTCTTCATTATCTTTATTTCTTAATGCTTTATCAATGAATCTTGCAACCATTCTTAATTCATCTTCCTTGAAGCCCCTAGTTGTAATAGCAGCTGTACCTAATCTTAAGCCTGAAGTAATTGTTGGCTTTTGAGTATCATTAGGAATAGCATTCTTATTAGCTGTAATATTTACTGAATGTAAAATATTTTCTGCTTTCTTACCTGTTACACCTACAGAACCATAAATATCAACTAAGATTAAATGGTTATCAGTACCACCAGAAACTAAATTATATCCAAGTTTCATTAATTCATCAGCTAAAGCTTTACAATTCTTAATAACTTGAGATGCATAATCCTTAAAGCTTGCTTCTAATGCTTCTTTAAATGCTACAGCCTTTGCTGCAATAACATGCATTAAAGGTCCACCTTGGCATCCAGGGAATACAGATGAATTAATCTTCTTTGCTAATGCTTCATCATTAGTTAAAATTAAACCACCTCTAGGTCCTCTTAATGTCTTATGTGTAGTTGATGTAACTATATCTGCATATTCAATTGGATTTGGATGTAATCCTGCAGCAACTAAACCTGCGATATGAGCCATATCTACCATGAAATAGCATTTACGACCTGCTTTTTCTGTAACTTTATCTGCGATTTCTCTGAATTTCTTGAAATCAATAATTCTTGGATATGCTGATGCACCTGCAACAATTACATTAGGTAATTCATTTAATGCAATTTCTTCTACCTTTTCGTAATCAATATATCCATTATCCTTTAAGCCATAGTTAACTGCTTTATACATTTTACCAGAGAAGTTAACACTATAACCATGAGTTAAGTGTCCACCTGCATCAAGTGACATACCTAAAATCTTATCACCAGGCATTAAAATAGCATTATAAGCAGCTAGATTAGCAGATGCTCCTGAATGAGGTTGAACATTTGCAAAGTTTGCATTGAATAATTTGCATACTCTTTCAATAGCAATTGTTTCAACTACATCAACGTATTCACAACCACCATAATATCTTTTTCCACTATAGCCCTCAGCATATTTATTAGTTAATACTGACCCTTGTGCTTCAAGTACTGCACGAGATACGAAATTTTCTGAAGCAATTAACTCAATATGAGTTCTTTGACGATTTAATTCATCATTAATAGCAACTGAAATTTCATTATCAAAATCTTTTAAATGTTGTTTATTCATTATATTCTTCTCCTTAATTAATTACATACAAGTATTATAACATATAAAAGCGTTTACATAAAGAATATATTTCAAGATTTTCGTATTTTTTCGAATAATTTTAGAAAATATATATTTTATAAAAATATATAAAATAAACTACGAAAATTTTAGTGTTCTAATACGTTTTTGCATAAATAAAAGTGGTATAAAAAATAAAAGGATGAGTTTTCTCATCCTTCAATTAATTATTCAACCCAAGAAATGATTGCCATAGGTGCTGAATCTCCTCTACGGAAACCAGTCTTAATTACTCTTGTGTAACCACCGTTACGGCTTGCAAACTTAGGAGCTATTTCAGAAAATAACTTTTGAACTGCATATTTTCCTTCTTCATCCTTTTCGAAACGAATGAATGAAGCAGCTTGACGACGGCTAGCTAAAGTATTTGTTTTACCTAAAGTTACCATCTTATCAGCAAGTCTCTTTAATTCTTTTGCTTTTGTAAGTGTAGTCTCAATTTGACCATTTAAAATTAAATCAGTGACTAAATCACGAAGTAATGCTTTTCTTTGGTCTGAGCTACGGCGTAATCTACTGTATGCCATAATTCTATTTCTCCTTCAGACTAATTTTTCTTGAAACCTAAACCAAGGTTTTCTAATTTTTCCTTAATTTCCTTTAAAGACTTTCTACCAAGGTTTCTAACCTTAATCATGTCTTCTTCAGTCTTAGCTGTTAATTCACCGATTGTCTCAATGCCAGCTCTCTTTAAGCAGTTATATGATCTAACTGATAATACTAAATCTTCAATCTTCATATCAAGCTTGTCATTAGTATTATTGTTTTCAGCTTCTACCATATAATCTGTATTTGAAGCCTTTTCGCTTAATTCAACTACTACTTCTAAATGTTCAATCATCATCTTAGATGCGATAGCTAAAGCTTCCTTAGCAGTAATTGATCCATTTGTTGTTACTTCAATCTCTAGTTTATCGAATGATGCTTCATTAACGCCTTCCATACGAGTTTTATCGACGTTGAATGCTACATTCTTAATAGGTGTATAAATTGAGTCGATTGAAATTTCTCCAATTGTCTTAACAAATTGTTTGTTAGCTACTGATGTAACAAAACCAACACCACGACGGATTGTTAAGAACATATGAAGTCTTCCGCCCTTTGCAACTGTTGCAATATGTTGATCAGGATTTACAACTGTTACTTCATTGTCATGTAAAATGTCAGCTGCTGTAACTTCGCCTTCACCCTTATCAATTTCAACTACTTTAGAGTAATTTGGATCATCAGAATCAACATCTAAAACAACTCTCTTTAAATTAAGAATAATTGTAATTACATCTTCTACTACACCATCAACATTTTGGAATTCATGCTCAGCACCGTCAATTTTAACATTAACAAATGCAGCACCAGGTAAAGAAGATAATAAAGTTCTTCTTAATGCGTTTCCTAATGTGATACCAAATCCTCTTTCAAGAGGTGAAATAACAAATTTACCATAGCTTGAATCATTTGAAGAATCTTCTACTTGATAAGCATCTGGTTTTTTAAATTTTAAATCTTTCATTAATTAATGGGCCTCCTATATTTCTTAATAAAGTTTAAAACTATTAAATTTTAATATATTGTACTTCTTAATTAATTCCAAAATAATTATCCACGAGGACGCTTTGGTGGACGACAACCATTATGAGGTACAGGTGTAACATCTGTAATAGCTGTAATCTCTAAACCAGCAACTGTTAAAGAACGGATAGCTGCCTCACGGCCTTGTCCTGGACCCTTAACTGAAACTTCAACCTTAGCAACACCTTGATCAACTGCAGACTTTGCAGCAGCTTCAGCAGCCATTTGAGCTGCGAATGGTGTAGACTTACGGCTTCCCTTGAATCCTAGTGCACCAGCACTTGACCAAGAAATAACATTTCCTTCAGTATCAGTAATAGTAACTATTGTATTATTGAAAGTCGAATGAATATGAGCAACGCCTAATGGGCTGTTTTTCTTTGTACGACGCTTTGTAACTTTACGTGCCATTTTTCCTTACCTCCTATTACTTCTTATGGTTAGCTATTGTATGTCTTGGACCCTTACGAGTACGAGAATTGTTTCTTGTATTTTGTCCACGAACTGGTAATCCTTTTCTATGACGGATTCCTCTATAGCAACCAATTTCCATTAATCTCTTGATATTAAGAGCAACTTCTCTTCTTAAGTCACCCTCAACTTTTACTTTTGCAATTTCAGAACGAATTCTACTTAATTCATCTTCAGTTAAATTTTTAACTCTAGTATCTTCAGATACATTAGCAGCCTTTAAAATTTGCTTAGCTGTAGGCTCACCAATACCATAAATATATTGTAAAGATACTACAACTCTTTTATCATTAGGAATATCTACTCCTGCAATACGTGCCATATCTTGCACCTTTCCTTTCTAAGTTATAAATAAATTAATTAATCAATTAATAATAAATCTTATCCCTGTCTTTGCTTATGCTTAGGGTTTTCGCAAATTACCATTACGCGGCCTTTACGCTTAATAACCTTGCATTTATCGCATATTGGTTTTACTGATGGTCTTACTTTCATTTTAA
>Ga0247610_10005439_pt1 | contig 13413 bp, 29 predicted proteins | sample 174DNAGHGhighgp2_FD_193483 | JGI IMG/M metagenome (GOLD analysis project Ga0247610, IMG submission 193483) | Sheep rumen microbial communities from Palmerston North, Manawatu-Wanganui, New Zealand - 1742 DNA GHGhigh gp2 | ecosystem: Host-associated > Mammals > Digestive system > Stomach > Rumen...
ATTTTCCATTAGTTATTCCCTTTTAAAATTTTTGAAAATTCGTGTGCGAGTTTTTTGCCAGTATATTGTTTAACTAGCGGAATGAGTGAAGTGAGTGGAATGATCTCATCAGCATGCGGACCAGAATCTAAACGAATCCCGTAAAATTGCATAACATAATCTTTATACTTTTCATCTATGCAAATAAACTTCTTGTCTAACGAACTGAACTTAAAATTTTCCATTCGACGTCTTGTACCAAAATCATAATTATCTACGACTTTAATTGCAATACTTGGCTCCGGAAGATTAAACTTCTGGTAATACTGTTTCATTGTTTCTTTATAATAATCTGGTTCTTCCATCCATTTTTGCATTATGTCGCTATATTTCTGTTGCATTAGTAACCTCCTACTGTTCTTTTAAACCAAACTTTATCTAACGCATAACGATAACATTGTGCAGCAAACAACTGTTTACACATGTTTTTATCAGTAATCTTATAACGAAACTTACCAGTTCCAGTCATGACTTCATAAGAATCACCTTCAGAACTTTTAGTAATCATCCAACCTTCTTTGGAATTAATGTCAAGGAAATTTTGCCTGACAATAAGCCAAATCAGAAAATTGAGCTTTTCTTCTTTGGTTGCATTTTGAAACTTTCTAACTGTCATAACTACTTTACCAAATCCTCTACTGTTAAACCGTATTTTTCCATCAATTTGTGAACTTCATTGATATGTAATTCTTTTTCAGTAGGTTCTTTAGCTTTTTCTTCTGCAAGTTTCTTTACGAGAGCATTTCGGAACGTTGTAAGAGATTTCAAATCATGTGGACGATATTTTTTGCTACTGCCATCTATATACCAAATACGATCATCAACAGCATATACTTTTATATCGCTTTTACCAGATGAGGTATATCGATTATGAACAGTAAGCGTGAAAATATCACCCCAACCATTTTCATCCTGTTTGATTTCTCCGATGTTTATAATGTTTTCTATACCATTATAATCCCAAGAATCATTTTCAGCACTGACTTGAATATAACTTTCAACAATCATATTATCCTCTCGATTACTTTTATAATATAGAAAATATATTATTGATTGTCAGCAACAAAACTTAAAATCTTTTCATGCAGTTTCTTTTGCTTATTCAGTTCATGCTCCTGTTTCAGTACCTCTTGTTTCTTTTCATATAACGCTTTCTTTTCTTTATAGAGGTCTAAAAATTCTTCTTCATATTTCTTTTCAATCATTTTATGAACTGAGTCATATTTTGCTGCGGTTTCAAAACCTGTTAATACTTGAAAATTGGTCAATTCTGTGCTGCATTGATGCCATTTGTTAACCATTTGCTTATAATCCGTTTCCATTTGGTCAAAAATCGGTTGCGTAATTCGTCGATCTGCTGAATCGTTTATGTTCTTCATCATTTTCGGTCCGAGATGCATACCGAGGCAGAAACTCAGAATCATAGCACAGATAAGAGTTAATGTGATTTTTTCTTTTGTTGAAAACATTGTTATTTACTCCTTTTAAAGATTTTGTTGAAAATTCCTTTGAAAAAACCTTCCTTGACAGGTTCTTCTACTTTTTCTGGTTTTTCTACCTTAGGATGTTCAGCTTCCCATTTAGCTTTTTCAGCTTCATGTTCTTTTTCTCGTTCAGCTTCAAACCATTCAAGCCAGTTATGATAAGCTGTATCTAATCTTCCAGGTTGACCCATTTCTTTCATATAGTGATATTCCAGAAATTCTTTCTTGGGATTATTCTGCAATGTGCAAAGATATATTCGCCATTCACCATTTTCTATTACGAGAATATGACCCATACCATGCTGATGATAATATTCGCAAATGGGCGGAATGCTATTTTCAACTAAAACTTCTAGCTTTTTCTTTTCTTCATTATACCAAGCATGAGAATTAAATGTCGTGCCACCGAAAACAATATGGTCCATCAACATATGCTTGATAGTATAACATGTAAATGGAGTATACAATTTGTCTTCTGGAATTGTCTTGATCAATTCATCCATCAGCTTGCCAAAAGTCGGTTGTAAATTTTTAGCAAGACTCATTTCTTTAACTTCTTCATTTTCTTCAGACACACTTATCTCCTTTGCTTATGTCCATAATATAGAAAAAAGACTGACTAACGTCAATCTTTAACTCAATATACTTTCTTTTCAGTCGACTTTTAAATGTCCATGAATTCTATTTCATTGTAAATTTTTAATTGCTTATCATCTTCAACATTTATATTATAATACTTACAAAAATCTTCGAATTCTTCTTCTGTCATTAGAATTGAAGGGACAAATCTCCATGCTGAATATTTATTATCACATAACCATAATTCTTTATTACCAACTCGCGAAAGATAAGTCCAACCATTACCAGATTTTTGTCTAGTATAACTACGACCTGTAACTGTAAATTTATATCCAGAGTCGTACTTTTCAATATAATGTAATTCTAGTAATTTTTCTAATACTTTATCTATTTTTTCTAAATCCATATTAAATATCCATGAATTCTACTTCATCACAGATTACTAATTTACTTGGTTCTTCAGCATTTATATTATAATACTTACAAAAATCTTCGAACTGTTCTTTTGTTACATGATCAAATGAAATAAATGTCCACGAATCTTTACGTCTTGGATTTTGTCTTACCCATAAAGAAGAATTACTATATTGTGTAATTTGAATCCAACTATTACCAGATGTTCTACTGGTATAATTATGCCCTGCTTCTGTAAATTTATATGAATCATAATACTTGGTAATATAACCAAGTCGTTTTAACTCTTCTAGTGCAGTTTCAATTCTTTTTCTATCCATATTAAAGTCCTGTTTGACGTCCAGAGAAATTTACAGTTCCACGGCCTTCCACTGTCAACCAGTCATTATTGCCATATTCATCTTCTTTACCTGCATGACGAACAAATGACACATCACCAGTGAAATCCTTAATAATAGTTGCACACCAATCTCTTTTAGTATATTTTTTAATTCCTTCTTGGTCAAGTAACGGTTCATCAAGCGGATAAACACACACCATACCCGCATCCGCACAGAACTGACCTATAGGCTTCTTTGTGTCTATGTCGAATACATGACAAGACCAGTCGCCATAAAGCGTATCTGTGCACATCCCAGACGTGATAGATTCAGCCTTAGCTAACCAATCATGTTCATCTTCTATAATATAGCATGGATCGGTAATGATAATGTCTTTGTGTTCAAAATGAATAGTCTTTGGATGTTCAAGTTCATATTCGCGAAAGAGAATACTAGAAATCATATTCCAATATTCATAACCCAAATCATAAACATGCTTTTTAATCCAGGTTTCTTTCTTGAAACCCATTTGTTTTTTTACTGTACCATCTGGCATTTTGAGTTTAATGTCAGTTTCCTTATCATATGACATGTTCCAGTTGAGATCACGACAATATGTTGCTCTACGGGCACATTCTTCATATCCCAACTTATAATGATAATCTTTAACGTATTTCTTCTTTAATTCTGAATACTTTGATTCTTGCATTTCAAGTTTAAAGTTAACATTACGTTCATTCGCATCCAACTCGCGTTTAGATAATTTATAGTCTTCTAATTCTTTACCTTCGAGCATACCTTTTTCTGCTTTACAATGGATGCAAATAAAATTTTCTTCATTGCCATGATATTCTTTACCGCAAACTTTACAAATGCTCATTATAAACTCCTTTGCTTTATAACTATAATATAGAAAATTAAAGACTGCTTGTCAAGCTTAAATATCCATAAACTCTACTTCAGACGTCAGTTTAAAACTGCTGTCTTCAGTAGTTATCCCAAAGAATTCGTAAAATTTGTCAATCATTTCTTGTGTGATATCTTCTTCTTTTACAAACTTCCAGCATTCTTTCTTTTGGATTGACTGTACATTGTAAAAATACGGCATCCAATAATGAACATAATTAAATTGAACATGGTCATGAACAAAATATACCCATCCAGTAATAATCGACTTCATGATAATTCTTTGAGCCGTATTATTGAATTTGATACTGTTACCTTCAGTTCCGTTAACTAACCCATGTTCATACACAGTTTTTCTGAATTTATCTAATTCTTCTTTTGATAACATATTATGCCCCACCACGGTTCCACAATATATTCTGTTCGTTTTCACTGAGATAAATCATAGTATCTTTAGGAATAGGCTGGCCATACAACTTACTCAGAAAAATATCATGCAACTTTTCCATAGTATCTTGATAAACATCTTTGCCTTCAAGAACCATGTCAATTCTTTCAATCATCTGTTGTTCTTTACTTTTCATCCCAATTCCTCAACTTTACATGTTCAATATGACATTTACCATTTTCTACATATTTAATATGAAGTTTACTATCTTCTGGTTTTCTTAATAACCTATCATATTCAGCCATTAACCTTGGCAACTTATTTAATTGCTTACCAATTTCTATTTTCTTATTCGTATGATAATTTTTTACGTAGAAGTATAAGTTAATACAACCGGCAATAATAAAAAATAGAATTACTATAGGAGCGAATACAATCATTATGAAAATCATGAATGCTTTATCTTCATCAGAGGACAAAGATTCGTCAAGAAATGCGTCGACATCTTTCCAATCTTTGATTATCAAAATGATTGCTATGACTATACTAGCAATATAATATGGAACCCACATTAAATGTAACCCTTCCTTTGCTTTTCAAGCTGAGCTTTAGTGTAAAAAAGATTTCGCCAATAATCTATTTCTCTAGGATCTTCTGTCCTTAATGATTCTACATAACCATTCCATGCTTCATTAACTGTCATTTTTGATTCTGCATATTTTTTAACATCAGGTGATTTCAATAGATTATCGAACTCTCGAACTAAACGTAAAACACTAGTTGTCGTTTGTTTCTCAAGCTTTTTATACTTATTCTTTTTGCTATGCCATACTTTAAGAGCGACAATAATAATTATAACTAGAAGAATGATAAAACCAAGCATAATTTACTCCTTATGTTCATAATATAGAAAAAAGACCTACAAGCGTAAGCTCATAGGTCTTAGATATATTGTTTCAGTCGACTAGACGCAGAAACTCAGGTCCTTCCAGTTCGGGAATCCAGCATATCTGAATTTATATGCTTGATGGAAAATTCTGAACGAGATTTGCTTTCCAGCCAACCTTGGGTCATTCAGAAATTCTGGACTCTTGATATATTCGAAAACTTCTTGTTTCAAATCTTCTCTAGTAATATCCTTACCACGAGCATCATAGATATGCATTCCTGGTAATGCAACTTCCATCTTTGTGATAACTTCATCTGGAGTTAACTGAATGTCAACTGTATTACATCTGGTCAACAATGGAGCCATTGCAGCATTCTTTAACAAATCTGCGGCAGACAGGTTGGAAATGAAAATACAGGATCCCATAAATCTGAAATAGCTTGGAACTAGATCAGCCTTGATTTTCTTGTGATCTTTTGCATACTTTTCCAAAATGGCTTCGATTTCTTCATGAGTTTCACAACCGAACGTATTAACCGTTCTACTGTTGTTCCAGCTCACTTCTCGAATTTCGCCTGTGTCCAGAACACCTTTGAGAATGTTCAGACCATCATTGTCTTGCAGAACACTGTCGCAGTCATCGAATACAACTGTCTTGTCGTAATTATCGTATAAAAACTTATACATTGCCGCAATGGTAGATTTACCCTTCATGACAACATAGTCTTTACCCTTCTTACCGTATGCACTCAAAATTCGGGTAACATTGTAGGATTTACCAACACCACCCTGACCTGTAATCAACAGTGCAGTGCTCAGACCCTGTGCAACCATCAATGTGTATGTATTCATTTGCTTGAATACTGCCAACGGATCATCCACGAGCTGTTCAATCTGTGGACGGATTTCCTTTGGTGCTTCTGGTTCACCTGGAACGATAAGTCCCGCTTTTTCTGCGAGTTCTGCTTCTTCGATTTCACTTACCATACCGAGATCTACAGTTTTCGGATCTTCAACAGTTGTGCCATACAACTTTTGTTCGAGCCACTTAATATCGTTGGTTCGAATTCTAAAATTACCGAATTTGAGTTCTCTCGGCTTCAATCCCATACTAACGAGTGCATCCATGATGTCTGCACATTTTGCACCATACTTACCAAACCAGAGTTCCATTGCGTCGAGACAATAACCGACGTAATACATTCTTGCTACGGCAGAATTAAAATCGTAGCAAATGGAACCACCTGGTAGATAAATCCAATTATCCTTATAAACGGATGTAAAACGTTCATGCAGATCAACAGTTTCTGGGCTTTCGGTTGTTTCAATAGTTTCAACTGCTTCACTCATATTTTATTCTCCAATTTTCAATTTTCTTGCTATACAATATAGTAATTTTTGACCCGTCAGTAAATGTCATTCGAAGATGATATTTTTATGCAGGTATCTCACCTATTACAGGCACCAGCTTAAAATTATCAGAGTTTAGTTCAAGCTTAACTTATACTGCCTCTAAATCCAGTTCTTTCTTAAAAATAGTCGTAACCCTCGAACCAGCTACACTAAATGCTGCACATTCGATATATACCCTAGTAATATCTGGTTTTTTCAACTGACGGTCTGCTTCAGTTCGTGCTGACCCATAATCAGCATATAACCGCTTCAAATACCGTTCGCCAGTTTTAAGTCCCCAGACTTTAACCGCATAAATCTGAATTTCTTTCATAAGCTATTCTTTAAACCTAAAATCGACTAGCATAATGTAATTTGCATCAATTAAATTACATTCTTCATTATTCTGAACTTCTATAGTATTATCACCCAAATCGACAACTTCAACCTTAAATCCAGAATCAACCTTTACTCTCCACGAACTGTCGGGACGTGTAAAATAAAATTTAACTGCTTCGACTTCTTTTGTAATCGCATTGGGTTCTTTACACTTCTGTATTTTCTGATTAATTTTGTTTACTATTGTTAATGCGTGCATATTAACCTTTCTTGTCTAATTTGTTAATTTCTGATTGAAGCCACTTACCGTACTTTTCACCCTGTTCACGACCATAATGATAAGCTGCAGCAATAAAACTATGAACATCTGCAACTTTTGGCTTTTCTTTACTGATAAGCTGGTCAAAACAGACTTCTGAAAATTTTGTCAAAGCCTCCATATATTCCGTTCCAGGAATAACCTTACCTTCCTGTTTCTTAAAGAAGGACTCTAGCATCTCTTGCTGACTAGTTTTCATAATTTTACCTTTTCTCTCTTATTACCTCTCTAATATAGCTAAAAAACCTCTCTTTGTAAGCAGTTTAAGAGATTTTTCTCTCTTTCAGCTCTCTTTTAGGGCTTACAAACCTCTCATTTAATTCTATATTTAATATCATGGATTTAAAAGAAATCAATGAAAAACTCTATCCACATAATGCAAGATTCCTTATCAACAACAAGCCTTATTATTTCAATATTCTGAATATTCCCTTTGACCAAGAGATAACTACTATAGAATTGCAATATAATGAGAGGACTGTAATTAGGATTAGCATGTCATGGGATAACAAACTTATATTAAATCACATGAACATCAATAAGGTTGGATTTACTCGTCATGATAAAGACAAAGATGGCAATGAATGTATTAGAATTATAGTTCCTGCTGAATTTTTCAAAACCTATCTTACATTGCAGCATTTTCTGAATATTCTTAGTTCACCTGCTTTACCTAACCTACTGAAGGAACTATATAATATACACACAGAAATGGACGAAAAGGTCTATAATAGTAATTGGTCAACTGAAGTATTATTAAACCAGCCATAGTATTTACAAAACTGATTAACTTTACTATATTAAGGTTAAATTATGATTCCGGCCTACGATAATATTCCTAAAGATATTTTAGATTATATTAACTCTCATCCTGCATACGGTTTACTAACAACTGCAAAAGTTGATTGGGATCTCTGGCATGCTGGATTTGTTGATAGAATAGAGCCGTATAAAGATTTTCAAAGAATCTTTTGGGGTGGAGGTACTGGTGACACTCCTGTTACTAAACAACTTGCCGAAGATTTTTTGAAATGGACAGAAAAATTCTATTGTGAAGTTCATCATGTTAAAACTTCTGGATTTTTTGAATCACAATTACCTAAAGTTCCAAAAGGAATTCTCAAATTACCCACAACCCTAGGATAATCTATGGATTTTATTTCAAATGAAAAACTCATGAATTCCAATGAAGAGGAAATCAAAGAATATAAAAAGACACTGTATAAAGAATTAGGACAGTGCGGTTTTGTTACATTCTATAGTCACAATGACGATGCAACAAAAATTATACACCAAATTAATAAGTGTAATTTCTTGTTAACTGACCCTAAGGCTAAAGAAGCTACTGCAAAATTATCAGAATTTGAAGATGCTATCAGTTACATCATTACTAATAACAATAGCACAGTCACAAAAGCAAGTGCTGATGATATTCTGAAAATATTTAAAGGATTAAATGCTCTTGAAATGATAGATGCTGCTGGAATTCTTTATGATGGTGCAGTAAAAAAACAGGAATGGTTCCGTAACCTTGCTCAGGTAGAACCAAAATTTAAAGATATTATAAAAAAAGCATTATTAGTAAAAGAACATGAAAATATAGAGGATATAGTACATGGCTAAACGATACGAAGATAAATATTGGAAAACACGTGACCTGGATCAAGACTTAGGTCCGATTGCAAATGCTTGTATGACGTCTCGGGAACGAGAATTATACAGAATTGAAAATTTCTGTCCAAGTGATGAACGAGACCAGGCAATCCGAGATTTTAATGAAGAATATGGCGGTTTCTGCGCATCCTGGGATTAAAAATGTCCAGAATTAATTTAAAGAAAATCGCAGAAGATTATGACTTCATCATAAAGGCTGAAGATTACGGTCGTTATGGTCAATGGAAAAAAGCAGATATAAAACTTTATATCGATAATGATTTCGATAGAAGTTATATCTTAGAAGGAATTGACCATGATATGGAACCTTGGTATAACAATCTTCGTGTCGCTGCTGGTATTGGTCAATTAAATGGTAAACGAAAGTTTATGGGTTATAATCATGTCTTTAACGATGATTTTAATGAGAGATATTTAAGAGAACAACTAGATGCGTTAGTAAAACTTTTCAGAATGCATAAAGATGAAGGCTTAATGCTATAAGGTCATCTGAATAGTAATTATATTAAGAGAGCTATTTACTTAGAGCTCTCTTTTTTCTATATTCATAGCATGACAAGTGAATGGGAACAAGAAATACGGCTGTTAGAAAGAGAGACCCAGATCTCAAAATGGGAAGATGTTCTGAAATTTTATAAAAGCCGTGGTATTTATGAAGATATTGAAAAAGGAAATATTATTGTCCTTGATGAAGCTGTCTGGATGAAAATCAATATCTGTGGTGTTCGAAGATTCAGAAAAGTCAAGGCTGTCTCTAATTTTACAGTTTATTATGATAGCTGTTATAGAAATCTTTATAGCTCATTTCAACTTGGTTCTCTTGACCATAGGTTTACAATCGATGGCGAAACTTTAGATTTAACTCATGTTGAAAATCCCAGAAGAAGAGAAATGCTCCTGGAATTTATCAAAAGAAATACAGAACCACCTCTCCCACCTGTACCTAAAGGAATTCTCAAACTATGAACTATAACAGATATTCAATAGAATGGCAAGATAAACTAAACCCATATTTAAATGCTGTTCAAAGTCGTACTTGGGAAGATGCTATAACATTGTTTCATTTTGACGATAAACAACGTGCTAAAGATGAAAATCTGGTTATTCTTTCTGAAGGTGTCTGGATGGAAATTGATGTTCTCTTCTCCCCCGCCACAAAATTAAGAAAAATCAGAGGTGTTACCAAGAATGACGTCTATTATGATGGTGACTATAAAGGAATTTATAATTGCCTAGGTCTCGGTTCTCTTAGTCATGTTTTCAGAATTGACGATCATAAAATAGACCTCGACAATGTTCCTCCTGATGAACGTCAAGATAAACTCTTAGCCTTTATTAAAGATAATAGTGGAATTACAGACGATCGCTTACCTCCTGTCCCTAAAGGAATTTTAAAAATATGAGATATTCAGAAGATTGGTTAGCAAAAATTAGCTCAACTCCATTCTATGAAAAACGCATGTCATGGAAGGATATTTACGAATATTATCATTTCGATAATGCACGACTGAGAGATGAACAGAAATTGGTCATTTTCCCTGAAGGTGTTTGGATGGAAATTTCCAGACATTATAGCAGTGATTATGATTTTATAAAAGTCAAAGCTGTATCTTTCAATGATATCTTTTTCGATGGTTCTGATAGAGACGGAACTATAGCCATGGGCTCTCTCTATCATATTTTCAAAATCGATGGTCATTCTATCGATCTATGCACCACTGAGTTAGATAGACAAGAAGAATTGCTAAAATTCGTTTACTCTTATTCCCATATCCCTGACCCAAGATTACCACCTGTTCCTAAAGGAATTTTAAAAATATGAAATATTCAGATTCTTGGTTAGGTAAAATTAGAGTTAGTAGTAACTTTTATCAAGAATGTACATGGGATGAAATTTGTGAACGATATAAGTTTGACACAGACCATGCGAAAAAATATTATAAAGCCGTTATTCTTGACGAAGGTGTCTGGATGGAAATCAGCAGGCTCTTCAATGATGGTTGGTATTTTGAAAAAGTCAGATGTATTACCAAGGACAACGTATATTTTGATGGTAGCGATTTTACTAACTCTCTTGCTATGGGTTCACTTGACCATATTTTCAAAATCGACGGTCATGTGCTCGATATAAGACATTTACCAGAAGATACAGAAAAAACTAAGCAAGAACTTCTGTTAGATTTTATTAACACTTATGCTGGTGTTTTAGATAATAGATATCCACCTGTTCCCAAAGGAATTCTAAAGATTTAATTATGAAAAATATCCAGATTAAAACAGAAATCATCACTCTGATTTTTATCATTCTCTGCACAGTAGGTGTAATCTTCAAAGATTACCTCCCTCATAATGTGTTAACTTCTGCATTTATCCATGGCTCTAAAGACCACTTCGTAAACAATATGATGCTCTTCCTCCTGCTCTCCCCAGCAGTAGAAGAAAAACTCGGAAAAGTAAACTACCTCCTCGCTTTTGCACTAACCACAGTCACAGTCCATTATTTCCATACTGGTTTACTCCATGTAAATGCTATCGGAATCTCAGCTTGGATATTTGCTCTTATAGTTCTCAATATAGGCAAACTTAAAATCACAGGTATTCTGTTAATCTCTATCTATGCCTTCCAAGAAATATCCGGAATGTTCAATAATGACAATACCTCTCATGCTGGTCATCTTCTGGGAATTATAACCGGCATTATCTACCTCTTAATCTACAACTATATAAGCAAAAAGAAAGAAACATATGAACAAGAAGAAGGAAGCGAAAAAAGCATTCTTAGCGATTTGCCAAGGTTATAAAGAGGCTATTAAGATAACTCCAGAACCTGAAAAATTCAGACTTAAAAGACAACTCAAAGAGTATATAAAACAAAATAGAAAGTAATCTGCAATAAAAAATATCTTAAAGTAGGCCATTTACTATTTGACCTGCTTTTTCTATATTATATCATATGAATTACTCTCAAGAATGGCAAGATAAACTAAATTTGCATAACAGTCTACCACAAGTTTTAGACTGGGAAACCACAATTGCTAAAAAATATGTAGATCTAAATAATTCAAAAGCGACCAATCTGATTTTTCTTAATAATCCAGTCTGGATAGAAATTCATACTATGTACAGTTATGATCCGTTTAGAAAAATTAAAGCCATTTCTAAATATAATGTTTATTTTGATGGAACCTACAAAGGTCGCTCAAACTCTTGTGCACTAGGATGTATTCATGGATGGGACTATACTATAGATGGTCATAGACTAGACCTCAATCATGCACGTGTAGAAGATGATAACCAAGAAAAACTAATAGAATTTCTCAAACTCTATTCTGATGCTTTCATCCCGCCTGTTCCTAAAGGTATTCTGAAAATTCCTACAATCATTTAAGGTATTATATGAATTATTCTCGAGAATGGCAAGAACATCTTGATTATTATAATTCGCTCACTCAGAGATATGATTGGGATTATATAGTCCGTGAACAAAACCTAACCGATCCAAAGAATGATAAGGCTGAAAATCTGATTATCCTTAATAAACCAGTCTGGGTAGAAATTCATGATATGGTAGGTGAGAGACCGTTTAGAAAGATTAAGGCAATATCCAAATATAATGCCTATTTCGACGGAATATATAGGGGTATGTCTTATTCCCTCTCTTTAGGTTGCCTGCATGGATGGGACTATACTATCGACGGTCATAAACTCGATTTAAATAGAGCATATAAACAAGATAATAACCAAGAAAAACTGTTAAACTTTATTAAGGAATATTCTGACGGTTTCTACGAACCAGTGCCTAAAGGTATTCTGAAAATTCCTACAATCATTTAAGGTATTATATGGATAAGCAACCAAACCTTTACAAACAATTCCTTAAAGACATTCATCCAGAACTCCTTGACCAGTTCAAACGTTTCATTAAGGAAAAAGATATATACAAACAATTCGTTGAATTCGCTCATCCCGAATTCGAAAGAGACTTTAAGAAATATACAGAAAAGATGCCTGTATATAACTCTTACAGAGTAGCCAGATTCTATGTAGATAATCCGAAATTTCCTAAACTCAATTATTACCTCGACGTAGGTGTTGAAGAACTTTCAGGCAAATATATTCTCTTAAATAAAGAGGGAAAACCTCTCAATAATGACCTATACGATAATATCGGAATCCTCTCCTATGCTGCAGGAAGTTGGAGAAAAACAGCTTACTTCGGTATATATGTTAAAAAAGGCGATTCCTATGCTTTTCTTAAAAAATCAGAAGATAATGAAGAATTGTTAGATTACCTGGAACAAGGAACAGTCTTATCAGATTTCCTAGATTACGGTCTGCCTCACTATAAGTTCGAAGAAGGATCAAGAGATAATAGAGTTTACCAAATGTTTGCAGGAATGGAAATGCAATGGCTAAAGGACGAAACCATTATCCTGGACAAAAATACCAAACTGGTCCCGGACTTTGAACCTGAAGGCTATCACACAACCTGCTATAGACTAGGTGTAAAAGTCGGAAAAGACGACTGGGAAGCAAGAAACGTCTTCTATGTAGGTAAACTTCCAAACTATTACGAAAATAAAACTGACAGACTATTAAGCTCATTCCTAGATGAATGGAACAAAGCCGACAGTAAACAAAAAGAAAAACTCAGAAAAGGTCTAGGATAT
>Ga0247610_10005440_pt1 | contig 13409 bp, 11 predicted proteins | sample 174DNAGHGhighgp2_FD_193483 | JGI IMG/M metagenome (GOLD analysis project Ga0247610, IMG submission 193483) | Sheep rumen microbial communities from Palmerston North, Manawatu-Wanganui, New Zealand - 1742 DNA GHGhigh gp2 | ecosystem: Host-associated > Mammals > Digestive system > Stomach > Rumen...
CTTTTCTTCCTCGTCGTACTCATCGTTGATCTCACCCACAATCTCCTCGAGGATATCCTCCATCGTAATCAAACCGCTGGTGCCACCAAACTCATCGACCACAATGGCGATATGCACCTTGTTCTCCTGGAACTCACGCAGCAGGTCGTCGATCTTCTTGGTCTCGGGCACGAAATACGGGGGACGGATGAGCGACTGCCAGCGGAAGGTGTCGGGCTTGGAGAGATGAGGCAGCAGATCCTTGATATACAGGATGCCGCGGATGTTATCAATCGAATCCTGATAGACGGGAATGCGGGAGTAGTTGTTCTCGACGACACACTTGATGACCTCGTGGAACTTGCTCTTGAAGTCGAGGTCGACGATGTCCTGACGACTGGTCATCACCTCCTTAGCCGTCTCGTCGCCAAAGCGTACGATACCCTCGAGCATGTTCTTCTCCTCCTTGAGGTCTTCCTCGTCGGTGAGTTCAAGGGCCTGTTCCAGATCGTCAACACTCAGCACGTGGTTCTCGGTCTGCACCACCTTCCCCGCCAAGGCGCCAGAGCGCAGGAGAATATTGGCCAAAGGACGGAACAACTTGCGGAGGAAAAAGATGCTGTCGCAGAACACACGGCACATTTTCAGGGCGTGCTGTCCGCAGTAGACCTTCGGCATGATCTCGCCAAAGAGCAGCAGCAGGAAGGTGAGCAGGACGGTGATCACCACGAACTGCAGCCACACAGCGGAACCGAAATCGACCACATGCATGAAGAAATAGTTGCAGAGCATGATGATGGTCACGTTGATCACGTTGTTGGCAATCAGGATGGTGGCCAGTGTGCGCTCGGAATCCTCACGCAATTCAAGAATACGTTTGTCTTTGTCGGAATTGCTTTCTTCCAGTTCGTTGATGTCATTAGGCGACAGCGAGAAGAAGGCGATTTCAGATCCGGATGCAAAACCGGAGAAGAGCAGAAGAATAGCCGCTAAGATGATAGCGAAGATGGCTCCCGCAGAGGGAGCCATGAGAGTTACTTCACTGAATATTTGTTGAAGATAGTCCATTTTCAGATATTAAAACGGCAATGCGCCATCAGGGGCCTCTGCAGCGATGTCCTGAGGCTGCGCAGCGGCATCGTCCTGTTGCGGAACGGATGTAGGCTTTATGCCTCCACCTAATAATTCCATATTATCTGCCCAAACTTCAGTCACATAACGACGCTGACCTTGCTTGTCATCATAAGTACGATAACGAAGACGTCCCTCAATATAAAGTCTGTCTCCTTTATGGACATACTTCTCAACAATCTCAGCCAGCTTACGCCAGAGAATTACATTGTGCCAATCTGTATGTTCGGGCACTTGTGTACCATTCTGAAGGGTATAACCACGTTCAGTTGTTGCCAATGACAGGCGTGCTACAGCAACGCCCTGATCCACGTAACGTACCTCGGGATCCTGTCCCACGTTACCAATCAACATTACTTTGTTCATAACTATTAGTTTTAAAAGGTTGAAAAATATGCTACTTGGCTAAACCCAAATAGCGGAACTTGAAATTCTTACCCTTTGCAGAGGGGAACTGGCTGCGCTCATCGACACGCTCACGCAGATAATCGACGATGCGGTTGTAGCAGTCCATACCCGAATTGGCCTTGACATTGGCAATGAACTGGGTGTCACGATACTGGTACTTTCCAGTTCCGGGCACCAACAGCACGCGCTTGAAATCTATCATGCCCTCATACCATCCCGGACGCTCCTCGTTGAGACGTACCAACACAGGGGCGGTGGGCTTGGCTGCACTCGCTGCCACTGCCGTAGCATGCACAGCTTTCTTATCTTTGAAATCCTGCATAGTTTCTGCTTCAGTCTTGATAATAATGAAATAGATACGCGGGCGAACCTTATAACGCTTGGGATAATACACATCACTGGCTGCATATTCACGGATATCAGCCTCCAGAACGGGATTCATCTCCACTTCCTCAATTTCGCTTAAAAAGGCAATAGCCTCGTCGACGGTGCGTACAAGTGTTTCACGGTCGAAATATCTCAAATATAAATTCATGTAAGAACGATTCGTTGTTTTCCTAATAAAAAGAGCGGAAAACGGGACTCGGACCCGCGACCCCAACCTTGGCAAGGTTGTGCTCTACCAACTGAGCTATTTCCGCAATTTGAATGTGAAGAGGAGGAGACTCGAACTCCCACGTCGCAATTGACACTACCCCCTCAAAGTAGCGCGTCTACCAATTCCGCCACCTCTCCAGCAATAAATGATACTGAATAAAAAAGAGTGCCCAGAACAGGACTCGAACCTGCACGCCTCGCGGCACACGCACCTGAAACGTGCGCGTCTACCAATTCCGCCACCTGGGCATTTTATCCATGCGGACCATTTCCGACATGTCTCTTTTTTGTTCAATAAATGGAGCGGAAAACGGGACTCGGACCCGCGACCCCAACCTTGGCAAGGTTGTGCTCTACCAACTGAGCTATTTCCGCATCTTCTGCGAAGATTCGGGATTTTCGGCTGCGCCTCGGCAAAAATAAGCGAGCTTTCTTTTGCTCTCGGCTTGCACGAAAATTCCGCTTTTTTCGGAGCATTCCCCTGAATGCGGATGCAAAGGTAATGCTTTTTTTGGAACTGACAAACTTTTTGAGGATTTTTTTTCTGAAAAAGTGCCATTTTATCGAAAAAACGGCGTTTCGGAAGTCTCAATCCATCCGATTTCGATAGTCTTCGTAGCCAAATCGGCGCAAAACCTCCAATGTTCCGTCCTCATGCAACAGTGCGATCGAGGGATGGGTGACACCGTTAAAAGTGTTGGTCTTGACAGTCGTGTAATGGATCATATCCTCGAAGATGATCTCCTCGCCGATCTGCAACTCGTGATCAAACTGCCAGGAGCCCATGAAGTCACCACTCAGGCAGCTATTTCCGCCCAGGCGGTAGCGATAATCGGAATACTCCGAATACTCCGAGTACTCCGAAGATTCCTCCAAATGCTCCGCCCCACGGACATCAGGATAATACGGCATCTCCAAGCAATCGGGCATATGACAAGTGAAGCTCACATCGAGAATGGCAGTCTTGATGCCCTTGTCCTCAACGATATCCACCACATGCGCCACCAAGGGTCCCGTCTGCCAGGCAAAGGCACTGCCGGGTTCCAGGATGACCTTCAGCCAGGGATAACGCTGATGGAAGTCGTTCATCATCCGGATGAGCAGGTCGACATCATAGTCCTTGCGCGTCATCAGATGGCCACCGCCAAAGTTGATCCATTTCAGTTGCGGGAACCAGCGGGCAAATTTCTCCTCGATATGCACCAGCGTTCTCTGGAACACATCTGCCCCACTCTCACAATGACAATGACAGTGGAAGCCCTCGATATCCGCAGGCAACTGCTCAGGCAGCTTATCGGCTGTCACACCAAAACGTGTGCCTGGTGCACAGGGGTTATACAGCAAGGTGCCCACTTCGGAATACTCCGGATTCACCCGCAATCCCAGTGACACGCCCTTGGCCCGCTCATGATAGCGCTGATACTGCGACAGCGAGTTGAAGGTGAGATGCGACGAACAACGGATGATCTCATCGATCTCGTCGTCGGTATAGGCTGGCGAATACGTGTGGGCAGGTGCACCAAACTCCTCGAAAGCCAGACGGGCCTCCGACAGTGAACTGGCTGTGGTAGCATGGATATACTCGCGGAAGATGGGAAACGTCTTCCACAGGGCAAAGGCCTTGAAGGCAAGGATGATCTCTATATTGGCTTTCGCCGCAACGTCAGAGATGAGCCTGAGGTTGCGGCGAAGTTTCTGTTCTTCTATAATATAAATAGGTGTAGCCATCAGTCTTTTTTGAGTGGAACGGTAAAACTGAAGGTAGAACCCTGACCTTCGACAGACTCCACGTAGCAGTCGCCACCATTCTTGCGGGCAAAGTCCTGACAGAGCTGCAAGCCCAGTCCGGAGCCTTCCTCACCACCAGTACCGTAAGTGGTCTCGCCCTTATGGAAGATGGAATCGAGACGATCGGCTGCGATACCCACGCCCTGGTCTTTCACACTCACCTTGGCGAAATCGCCCTCCTGAGCCATGATGATCTGAATGGTGGAATTCTCAGGTGAGAACTTGATGGCGTTCGACATGAAGTTACGCAGTACGGTCTTCAACATATCGTTGTCGGCATTCACCTTCAAAGGCGACTCTGGCTTTACCAGTTCGAGGGTGATATGCTTGGTCTGGGCAATCATCTCGAAGATCTCCACCACACCTGGTACGATATCCATCAGATCCAGATCCTGCAATACCACCGTCAGACGACCCGTCTGGCTCTTCGTCCATTTCAGCAGGTTGTCCAACAGGTCGTGAACCTCCTCAGACTCTCGGTTTGCCTGGTCGAGCAACATAAACAGTTCAGGACCTACGGTCTCTGGCGATGCCGACTGCACCACGAGGTTGAGCACCATACGGATGCTGGCCATCGGTGAACGCAGGTCGTGGGCAATCACCGAATACATCTTGTCGCGGTTGCTCAGCGTGGCCTTCAACTCTGCATTCTGCTTCTCAATGATACGCTTGGCAGCCACCAGTGATATCTGCTGTTTCACACGCATCAACAACTCCTCCTTGTTGAAGGGCTTTGTCAAGAAGTCGCTCGCACCCACCTGGAATCCGTGAACCAGGTCTTGCGGGGTGTTAAGGGCTGTGAGGAAGATGATGGGTATGTCTTTCATCTCAGGATCCTTCTTCATGATGACTGCGGTGTCGAAACCCGACATATCCGGCATCATCACATCGAGCAATATCAGGTCGGGATGTTCCGCGCGAGTCTGCTCGATACAGGCCTTACCGCAGTTGGCAGTACATACCTGGAATTTCTCATTGGTAAGAAGGATTTTAAGCAACAAGACATTGCTCATCACATCGTCGACTATCAGAATCTTAAAATCCGGACAGTTTATATTTGAAACTAGAGATTCTCCTGTATCCATATAGATAGTTGGTAGCTTTAATACCTTTTCGAAATGCAAAAATAATGCAATTATCTGAAAATTCCAAATAATTGCATTACTTTTTTTAATTTTAGGCCATTTTTTGGCCGATTTTACTCCACAGTGACGCTCTTTGCGAGGTTTCTGGGCTGGTCAACGTTCTTTCCTTTGCATACCGCCACATGATAGGCCAGCAGTTGCAGGGGGATCGTAGCCACCAGCGGTTCGAGACACTCTAAGACATCAGGCAGCTCAATGACTTCATCAGCCACCTTTGAGATGGTATCGTCGCCTTTCGAGACGAGGGCGATCACCCTACCCTGACGGGCTTTGATCTCTTGAATGTTCGACAGCACCTTCTCATACATGGCGTTATGGGTGGCAATCACCACTACGGGCATATCCGAATCGATAAGTGCAATCGGACCATGTTTCATCTCCGCAGCAGGATAACCCTCAGCATGGATATACGAGATCTCCTTCAGTTTCAGGGCACCCTCCAAAGCAACGGGATAGGAGTAACCACGTCCCAGATAGAGGAAGTTGTGGGCATAGGTAAAAGTACGTGCGAGGTCGGCCACCTTGTCGTTGGTCTGCAGTACCTCACGGATCTTCACGGGAATCTCGCTCAGACCCTTCACCACACGCAGATACTCGTCACGGTGGATGGTACCCTTGGCCTCACCCATTGCTAAAGCAATCATCGTGAGCACCGTCACCTGACCCGTGAAGGCTTTCGTAGAAGCCACACCAATCTCAGGTCCCACGTGGATATATGTACCGGTATCGGTGGCTCTGGGGATGCTGCTACCGATGGCATTACAGATACCATAGATAAAGGCACCGCGATCCTTGGCCAGTTGTACAGCTGCTAACGTGTCGGCAGTCTCACCACTCTGTGAGATGGCAATCACCACATCACCCTTTCCGACGACGGGATTACGGTATCTGAACTCTGAGGCATACTCCACTTCAACGGGAATACGACAGAAGGTTTCTATCATCTGTTTACCGATCAGTCCTGCATGCCAAGAGGTTCCGCAGGCCACGATGATAACGCGCTTAGCGTTCAACATCTCACGACGGTAATCAATTAACGCCGAGAGAGTTACGTGGTCTGCTTCAAGATTTACACGACCACGCATACAGTTCGTCAGACACTCGGGCTGCTCGAAGATTTCCTTCAACATAAAGTGGGGATAACCACCCTTCTCTATCTGTCCGAGATCGATGTCGACGGTCTTCACTTTCAGTTCCTGTTCCTCACCGAGGATGCTCAGCACATGCATCTCCTCACCACGCTTGATCACCGCGATGTTACCATCTTCGAGATACACCACCTTATCAGTGTACTCCACAATCGGACTAGCGTCGGAACCGATAAAGAACTCATCCTCGCCGATACCCACCACCAGCGGACTCTGCTTACGGGCAGCCACAATCTGATCGGGGTTACGCTTGTCGAGTACGGCTATGGCGTAGGCACCAATCACCTGATAAAGGGCCACCTGAATAGCCTCCAACAGCGGGAGATGCTTCTTCACCATCACATATTCGATGAGCTGCACCAATACCTCGGTATCGGTATCACTCTTGAACTGAACATTCTTTTCCTTCAGTTTCTCCTTGATATCGGCATAGTTCTCGATGATGCCGTTGTGGATAATAGCCAGATTGTGCGACTGCGAGTAATGGGGGTGGGCATTGCGCGAAGAGGGTTCACCATGTGTTGCCCAACGGGTATGGGCGATGCCAACGGTACCGCTTACATTCTTGTCGCTGCAGTACTCGCAGAGATTATCCACCTTACCCTTGGCCTTATAGACATTCAGCTCCCCATCATCATTGATCAGCGCCACACCGGCTGAGTCATAACCACGATACTCCAAACGGCGGAGACCTTTTATCAGAATGGGGAAAGCCTCTTTCTTACCGATATATCCAACGATTCCACACATAGTCTTTTTAGTTTTTATTGTGTACAGGAAAATTATCTGGGGTTGTTAGCCTCGAAAATCTGCATGCGCTCTTCCAACAGGTCGTACTGATGATCCTCGATAAACGAGGTACACACGCGCAGACCCTCTTGTTGCGAGCCACAGGTGATGAGACAGATGGCAGAGACACCATAGTACATCAGTTCGAGGGCGAGTTGTCCGGAGGTCATACCGGGATAGCCTATGGTAAAATAGAAACCATCGGCAATAGGTTCGTCGAGGTCCTTGTCGTAGACCACGTAGAAGTTATGACGACAGAAGATCTCCTTCAATTTCTTGGCACGCTCACCGTAGACACTGATCTCCTTACGGAAGTCATACTTTCCCTCATAGGCAGCCTTCAACATGGCAGCCATCGCATACTGGGCACTATGGCTGGTACCTGAACTCAGGGCATAAAGCATACGCGTGGAGAAGACAGGTCCGAAGGGCAGTCCCTGATAACGCTCCGACAAAGCATCAAAATGGCGATGGAAGAGAGCGTCAGAGATACAGGTCACACCGATACGTTCGCCAGCATAGCTGAATGCCTTAGAACCGCTGATGAGCAGCATGTAATTATCCGTATAACGGGCCACAGTAGCCTGATATGGTGGCTGGAACGGTGTGGAGAGATCCTTGCGGAAGTCCATAGCGAAGTAAGCCAAGTCTTCCATCACGATGACGTCGTACTGTGTGGCTAATTCACCTATCGTCTGCAACTCCTCCTCACGCAGACAGATCCACGAGGGGTTATTGGGATTAGAATAAACGATGGCACAGATGTTACGCTGCTTGAGATAACCTTCGAGTTTGGCCTTCAGTTTGTCGCCACGATAGCTGTAAACATCGAAGGTCTCGTACTTCACACCCATCACCTCCAACTGCATCTTCTGCACGGGGAATCCCGGATCGATGAAGAGTACGGTATCTTTCAGTTTATCACGCTGCGAACAGGTGAGGAACGAGGCGAAGGTGCCCTGCATGGAACCACTCACGGGGATACAGCCCTCAGGCTTGATATCAATGCCGATGAACGCCTTCACAAACTGCGAGGCAGCCTCTTTCAGCACAGGGGCGCCCTGGATATCGGGATAGGAGTGGGCAATACCATCTTTCAAAGCCTGGATCTGGGCATCGACACCCACCTGAGCGGCAGGCAGTCCTGGGATACCCATCTCCATCTTGATGAACTCTACCCCACTCGCTTTCTCAGCCTTCGCAGCTACCTGCTTCACCTCACGGATCGTGGCCTTGGCGAAGTCCTTGATACCGAGATCAGCCACAAGGCCGTCAACAATTTTCTTATCTATAGGAGTATTCATTATTTCTGCGCTTGTTTACCGATGGCTAATGCCTTGATATTCGCTTCGACGATGGCCTCGCCCTTACGTCCGAACACACGACGGATAGCATCCTCGAGCTTGTCGTACTCAATACCGAGGGCCTTCTGGGCAGCACCCAACAAGATGACGTTAGCAGAACGAGGAACACCATTGTCCTTCGCAGCCTGTTCGATGTCGAGCACAATCACATTCTTGATCTTGGCGAGATCGGCTTTGATCTGCTCAATGTCAGGATAATTGGGGATGTTCACGAAGGGTGCACTCGAGGTGATGATCCATCCGTCCTTAGCCAGGAACGGCAGATAACGCAGGGCCTCCATGGGCTCCATCGAGATAATCACATCAGCTCCTCCGAGAGCAATCAGGTCGCTGGCAATGGGGTTGCTGGAGATGCGCAGGTTGGACTGCACATCACCACCACGCTGCGACATTCCGTGTACCTCGGCCTGCTTGATATAGAGGTTCTCCTTCATGGCGGCCTCACCGATGATAGTGGCGATAGAGAGGATACCCTGTCCTCCTACTCCGCAAAGAATGATATCTGTTTTCATAAAACTATTCACTATTAACTATTCACTATTCATTTCTTCTCAGCGGCCTTTTTCTGCTTAAGGTGACGCTGCAGCGTCTGCATACACTCACGACGAGGGATAATCACACTCACACCATGATAGTTGATCTCATCACGGATGGCCTGCGTGATCTCTGGCATGTTCTTGGGGATGGGATTCACCACCTTCAGGTGATCCTCAGAGAGACCAAGTCCCTTACAGATAGCCTCGAACTTATTAGTACCTGCCGAATCCTGTCCGCCAGTCATAGCGGTGGTCAGATTGTCAGAAATAATCACAGTAATATCCGCGTTCTCGTTGATGGCATCCAGCAAGCCCGTCATACCTGAGTGGGTAAATGTTGAGTCACCGATGATGGCCACAGCAGGCCACTGTCCGGCATCCGAGGCACCCTTCGCCATCGTAATCGAGGCACCCATATCGACACAAGAGTGGATGGCCTTGTAAGGCGGTAAGAAACCGAGCGTGTAACAACCGATATCACCAAACACACGGGCCTGCGGGTATTCCTTTAACACCTCGTTAAGGGCGGTATACACATCACGGTGTCCACAACCCTGACACAATGCAGGCGGACGGGGTGTGACATCCTCACAGGGAGCATAACTCTCGCCGCTCTCGATACCGAGGGCCTTCTTCAGGAAGTCAGGATTGAGTTCGCCCGTACGAGGAAGCTCACCCGTGAGACGACCTTTGATAACGGCATTGCCCGGCATCACACCACGCACCTGGTCCTCGATAAACGGCTGACCTTCTTCGGCAATCAACACATATTCGCAATCGTCTGTCATACGACGAATCAGCTTCTTTGGCAGCGGATACTGCGAGATCTTCAGCACGGGATAAGGACAACCATTGGGGAAGCACTCCATCAGATAGTTGTAGGCGATACCGCTGGCGATGATACCCAGCTTATGGTCATTGCCGTCTATATACTTATTATATTTACTGTCTACCGCCATCTGTTCCAGGATCGGCTGCTGACCCGTCACCACCACATTACGCTTGCGGGCGAAGGCAGGCAGCAGTACCCAGTTAGAGGCCTGGGCATCGTAGTTCAACTCGTTCTGCTCACGGGGTGTGTCCTTTACCTCCACCACTGCACGGGAGTGTGCCATACGGGTGGTCACACGCATCAATACGGGCAGGTGCATCTGCTCTGACAGCTCGTAAGCCTCAGCCATCATATCGTAGGCCTCCTGCTGACTGCTGGGCTCCAACGTAGGGATCATCGCAAACTTGCCATAGAAACGCGAATCCTGCTCGTCTTGCGACGAGTGCATCGAGGGATCATCGGCCACCAGCACGATGATACCGCCATTGGTACCTGTCATCGCTGAGTTGACAAACGGGTCAGCGCAGACGTTCAGTCCCACATGTTTCATACACACCAGTGCCCGCTTGCCCATATACGACATACCGAGAGCGGCCTCCATAGCCGTCTTCTCATTGGTCGACCAACGGCTGTGTACACCGCGTTCCTTGGCCAGCGGAGAGTCCTGGATATACTCTGTAATCTCAGTAGAGGGAGTGCCCGGATAGGCATAGACACCACTCAGGCCTGCATCCAACGCACCCTGTGCAATCGCCTCATCTCCCAATAAAAGCTTTTTCATTTCTGTGTCTGATTAAAGTTTCTGCCTGCAAAGGTAGTATTTTTTAGTGATTCTAGCAAAAAAAACACAAAAAAACCCGCCAATCGACGGGTTTTTAGTTTGAACTATTTCAAGAACCTCTTTTTGTCAGAAGGTATATCCGAGCGTGAAGAGTACCTGATGACGCTTATTGCTCACACTGGCGGGTGCTACACCTCCAACGATATTGGGCTGGAAGGGATAGAAATCACCATCGGTAGTGCTGTACTGATAAGATGCATCAAGATTCATATTACCTACCTTACAACCTATTCCTGCAGTGAAGCGGTTGGTAGCCTTCCAGTTGACATAGTCGGAGGTAGAGGCATACATCACACCGTAGGAATCGAGCGTCTGGTCGCGCACACCATTCTCAGCATAGGCTGCAGAGATGTAGTTGTAACCTGCACGCAGGGCCAATTCGGGAATGGGCTTATACTCGAGACCCACCTTCAGCGTAGAAACGCCCTTCAGTACATCCTCAGTGTTTTGCTTCATGACGTTGTCCTTATAAGAATCTTCGTAGCCCCAGTCATCCTGACCGTCCTTCACGCGGTTCTGGCTGGCACCATAGTCGGAGAACTCGTAAGTAGCACCAAGGGCGAGGTTTTTGCCAATGGTATGTCCCAAGCTGAGACCAAACTTCCAAGGGGTATAGAAACGGAACTTGTATGAGTTATCGATATCGCCACCTTCGATATAAGTACCATCGAGACACGAACCAAGCGCACTCTGATTTATGAGGGCAGTGGTATTCTCAGTGGTCAGGTCGTACCAGGTGGGCGTGTTGACATACAAGCCTATACGGAAGGGTGAATATTCCACAGGACGGGCAATGATACCAAACTTCATGTCGACACCTGTACCATTAATCTTACGATAGTCACCATAGCTGACAATACCGCCATCGGTGCCGTCGGTGAAGCGCAGGCCTTCGGTATACTCGCTATAGCCCTTGTATTTCACATCGTAGATACCAACGGTGACACCCCAGTAGAAACGATCATCGGAATTACCGCTGAGGGTGAAGTCGAACTCATTGATCCAGCCACGATGGGCGCGGTCGAAATTATAGGCATCGGCATCCATACCGTAAAGCACCAGGTCGTAAGAGAGCCGTTCGGTTTCCTCGATAGGCACCTCATCAGCCAGCACATTGGCATTCAGGTAATCGAGCTGGCTGAAGTTAAGCGTGCGCTGCGAGCTAGTGGGTGACTTGTAACCCAACAGATAGCCATCAGTGCTCACACCGAGACTGTAGTAGCCCTGTAAATCCTTCTCGGCCGTGATGGCATTCGAAGATGCATTCTGGATGGCATGGTCGGCCACAGAGAGAATCTGATTGAAATTACGGCTCTTATGGTAGTTGAACGCAAAATTGAGGAACGACGAGCGGTCCATACGCATCGAATAAACGAAGCCTGCCTGGTCGAAACTCATGTTGGTGGTGCTGCGACCATCAAACTCCTTAGCATCTGCCTGAGACACCAATCCGAAGCCTGCACTCATGGTAGAGTGGCGGAACAGACCGATACCAGCAGGGTTGGAACTCGTGGTGGAGATATCGGCTCCCAAAGCCTCCATCGCACCACCCATACCCACATAGCGGGCTGTACCGTTGAGGTCGCCACCCAGCAGACGGGCACTTTCGTAAGTATCCTGTGCAGCGGCTGGCAGGACGACTGCCATAGCCAAAGCTGCGAAAAATATCTTCTTCATACTATTTCTCACTATTCACTATTAACTGTTCACTATTCATATTATCTGCGTCCACCTGCATGGCCACCAGCAGAACGGCCTCCACCGCCACCACTGAAGCCACCGCCTCCACCTGAAGAACGGGCACCGCCACTGCTGAAGCCACCACCTCCGATATTACCACCGCTACTGGTGTTACTCGGTGTATAAGTCGTGGTTGCACGACGGGTAGTTTCGGCTGCAGTACGACTTGTACGACTGTTCGTGGTATTGGGCGTATAGGCAGTATGGTTGCCCACAGTACGGTTGCGCAAGCTACTGGTGCGCTGGGCTCCAAGACGTGTACTGGCATTGTTATGACTACCACCTGCAACGTTAGAAGAGTAAATACGACCATTCATGTTGCCACGATCCAGATGGATAGTGCCTGCGTGGTTGTTATAACTTCCAATGCGGCCGCCTCCACCCCAGTAAGCATAGTCGTAACGATAATAGGGATAGCCCCACATATAGTAGTAATCATAATACCAAGGATCGTACCAACCAGTATACCAGCCATTATACCAACCTATTGGACCATAATACCAAGGATCATAGAAACCATAACGCCAGCTGGTGTAATACCAGGGATCATACCAGTTATACCAACCATAGGTGCGATAATACCAAGGCGAATGCCACCACAGATCGTGGCGACCCTCCTGATAGCCTGCCCAATAAGCAGCATTGTCGGAGAGACTATAGTCGTCGAAACGCTCCATCTTACGTGTCAACTGGTAGTCATCGAGAGAATCGGGATAGACACCCAACTCCCCACTGAAAGCAATCGTATCTGACAGAGCGGAGTCGATGGGCACATATGTACTCATCCGACGGTTATAGTCGTCAACACTACGGTTGCTCCCGCTATAATATGTCTCGCGAGGCAGACCGTAATGGTCGTTCACTTTCTCTACTGCGCTCTTCTTTTTCGGAACGAAGTAGAGATCGTCATCTTGGGCCACCATCGAAAGAGGCAGGGCCCCGATGAGTAACGAGATAAGGATCAGTTTCTTCATTTTCTATATGTTTTAATTGTTCACGATGCAAAATTACTCACAATTTTACTGCAAAAATAAGGAAAAACCCTAAACCACGATAGGATTTTCCCTATTTTTTGTAAATTTGCACCAAAATTTAACATACGATATGAAAT
>Ga0247610_10005443_pt1 | contig 13407 bp, 4 predicted proteins | sample 174DNAGHGhighgp2_FD_193483 | JGI IMG/M metagenome (GOLD analysis project Ga0247610, IMG submission 193483) | Sheep rumen microbial communities from Palmerston North, Manawatu-Wanganui, New Zealand - 1742 DNA GHGhigh gp2 | ecosystem: Host-associated > Mammals > Digestive system > Stomach > Rumen ...
TATTGGCCTTACACCAGGGCTCTACGAGCACCTTACAGTCCTCGGTAAGGAGCATCTCGCCGTCAGTGTGTGTAAGGTAAGAACCCTCCTCATATTTATAATAGTAGCCTTCATACACGCCGTCATAACGCCTACTGTTATCCGGTTTCCTGCCGATACCAAAGGTACCGTCGGAATTCTCGTAGGCACTATAGACGCAACCTACATCGCCGGCACCGAAGACGTTGCCGTAGCCAAGGGAAACACCTTCGACAGTGCCTACTTCACCGCCATATATGTCCACTTCGGTTTGTCCGAATACAGCGCCTTTACACTTGAGGTCGAGCGTAGGTTTCAGAGCCGCGTTCATATAAAGCGTACCGTCGCCGCCCCAGCTGTCCTTACCTCGGCCACCGCCAAAGATGTTGCGCTTCACTAGACCGTCGAACAGTTTCACATGGGCTTTGCCGGCCTTGAAGATTCTGGCGTCGCCGTTCACCAATCCTGTGGTGTAGTCGCCTTTGTATCTCACTGTTCCGCGTCCGATAGGACCTACCTCGCCGCCGCCATAGAGACTGCCACGGACGGTTCCGCCGTACATGGTTACATTGGCATCGTCCACATAGCTGTTGACCACATAGCCGCCGCCAAAGACGTTGCCGGCCATCTCGATGGCATTGGGCGTTCCGTCGTCAAGTTCTTCCTTATATACTATCTGATAAATGCTGCCGTTGGACGTGCTGTTGGGTGTTGCCACAAATTCGCCATCGCCATCGTCGGAAGTATAGTATGTGTCTCCCACTTTCAGTTCGGTGCCATTCGGAACAGCGACATAGCCTTGATAGCGGTAGCCGATGTTACCGCTGTTGATGATTACGTTGGATTTGCCATAGATAGAGCCGCCTTCGCCGCCGCCGTAAACATTACGCAAGACGGCGGGGCTACCGTTGTGGAAGCTGAAGTCGGGATCAAAGTCTGAATCGCCATAAGTGGAGGAATTGGTTGGTGTGTCTTCCGCAGAGAGGCCGATAATCACATTGGACTCAGCAAGGACGTCATCATTGTAGGAAGTGGTGATGTCGCCCGTGTGCTTGCCCACATGTCCCAGATAGCCGCCGCCATAGACGTTACGAACCGAACCGCCATCGATATTGACGTTGGTGGAAGCGGTAAACGACTTTAAACCATATTCGTCCCGGACAGGACCTCCCTGACCGCCGCCATAGATGTCCCTATCCACAGTACCGCCTTGGAGCCAGACATGGGTTGTGCCGCTTACCACAGCATTCTCACCATAGCCGCCACCGTAGGCATAGCCGCTCACATGGCCACCCTGAACGATATGGACGTTGGTGTTGAAGTAATCACCCGGGTCAACCAAATCAATTTTGTCTGGTGTTGTGCCTGAACCGACATTATCATACATGTCATCGACATAGGCAGGCAATGACGGGGGAAGCTTGACCAAATCTTCCGCTTGAATATAGGTCTTGAATCCCTGAAGGGTGCTAGCATATTCCTTGACGTTGTCGGTAACATAAGTAGCCAAACCGGCGGGATCTCCATCGTACTCTGTCATAAACTTAAGTCCCAGCCATTGTTTTAGTGTCGTAAAGTTGAAGACGTCTCCTTCTCGGCCACCGCCATAGACTTCGTAGGCATCGGAGCCGGCATTCATATAGATATTGGTGCGGCCACTGACACACTCTTTACCAAAGCCGCCGCCGTAGATCGTTGTAAGCCATCCGTTTGGCCTATATACCGGTGCCTCTATATTCACATAGGTGTCGAAGGCGACACGTCGGTTTTGGTTGCCGCCATAGATGCCGCTGTCCACACGTGCATTCTCGCTTTGGTAGTCAACACAGGTGACATAGTGGTCGCAGAATCGTGCTGCGAGGTAAGGCCTGGCCGCAACCAGGTCGTCGTCATATCCCTTGCCGCCGCCATAGATAGCGTTGACTTTAATGACAGATTCCTCCGGCACGTTGACTCGCGTGTAGCCAATCAGTCCTTCCTTACTGCTGCCGCCATAGACATTATGGAATGTTCCGGTGTACAGGTCCACCACACTGCGTCCGCCGCCCTTGGTCTCCTTTGAGCCCAATCCGGCGTATGACCCGCCGCCAAAGATATCAACATTGCCATAAGGCGGGATGTCTTCTCCATCGGTATAGGTGGTCAAGTTGTCATCGACAAGGACATAGCTCTCCTCCTGCATGGAGTTGTTCATTAGCACATTGCCTTCGATGCCTTGACTGCCACCGAAGATGTAACCCACGTTACCTGCATTTTTTGTATTGTCTGCGGGCTGGAAATAGACGAAGGAGTTGTCGTCGAGGTGCGGGAACCTGAAGAGAGGATAGCCGTCGCCATCCACAAGAGGCATACCGTTGTCATCGGTGTACTCCTTGAAGATACGGTCTTTGTAGTCGTACTCGCCATAGTTGCCGCCGAAGATGCTGTCCACCCTGCCCTGTATATACTTCACGAAAGTGGAGGAAATGGCCAAGGAATAGTCATTGGAATCAAAATCATACATGAGGGGTTTGTTATTCGCCTTTCTCACTTTCTCAAGATGATTCTTCTTTCCTATGATTGTCCCGCCGAAGTCATTACCGCCATAGACGTTGTCGCGAATCCATGGGAAGCCGCCGTTGTAGCCGATATACACTTCTGTAGCACCCAGTATGTTGGCATTGCTGGCTCCGCCAAAGCCGTCATAGGTGCGTCCGTTGCCCAGATAGAGGTGGCTGTCGCCGCACACGTCGCCTTCGTTACCTGCGGCATAGAGGTATTCACTCTCGGGCAAGGGAAGTCCTGTCTCGAGTTCGGAATAGCCTTCATTCACTCCGTTCAGGTGTACGGTGGTGCTGTAGTCCTCGTCGTAAACATATAGTTTTCCGTTAGTCGTATAGCCGTTGTCCGGGTGTTCCGGATCGTAGTAGCCGTCCTTTTCTGTGGAGGGTCCTATGGACTTACCCACGATTCCGGCTTCGCCGCCGCCGAATATCTGGAAGCAATAGCCTTTTTTGTGGTTCACGGTGGTGCTTCCCCATATCTCGGTGTCTTTACCGTAGCCTGCGCCGAACACGGTCAAGGCGATCGTCATCACATCAGGACCCTGCGCGTCGAGCATGACGCCCGAGTTTCTCGCTCCGCTAATGTATAGGTTCCCGCTATCGTCTTCGGATGCCTCGGCAAAGTTCTCGCTCCGGTCAATCAGGTCGTTGTTGATGTTGATGACGACATTTCCGTTCACGTGTCCGCTGGTGTAACAGCCGCCATAGATGTTGCCGTTAAGCAGGCGGCGGTCGTTATCGTAGGTTGTTCCCGTACCGTCTGCGCTACCGCCGATGCCGATAGGCACGAAGTCACCTTCGCCCACGTCCCATTTTGCCGTGTTCCAGACGAGTTCCGTGCCTTTAGTCGCCAGCCTGTAATAGGTATCTGTGGTAGAGACTGTCTCCGTGCCGTCTGCGATAAATGCGCTGGAGCGAAGCTGGGTGGCGTAGTACTCTTCTCCCGCCTTCAGCTTTCCTTCGCTGGTGACGTCCGGGTCGCCGGGGAGTATCTGCTCAAACGTGTCGTCCCACCTCATGGGCTTAACCTTGATTTGAGAGAGGTTCATCACGATGCGGTCGCTGCCCTGATGCTGGAATTCTGTCTTTCCTGTCACCTCTACCTGTTCTGCCGGAGATCCCAGGATGCCGCCTGAATAGGAGTGGTTATAGGCGGTTGCCTCCACATTGGCATTGTTACAGCCGGCCACCAACTTATTATATAAGTATATTTGCTTGTTTTCGAAGTCGATGGTATTGGTGCCTGCGTAGTTCATACTGCCTCGGTTGCCGCCGTAGAACAGGGAGCCGACATAGGAGGAGTATGGGATATAGTCATAGCGGTCGAGTTTCTTTTTGTCTTCGGTGACGAAACTGGGAATATGGCTCATGGCCACACCTCGCATGTAGAGGTGCATCTGTTCGTGATCCAACAGGTTAATGGTGCTGTACTTGTAGGAAGAGCCGGGAACGTCATTTCTCATTGTCCGCAAGACGCCTTCGTTCCTTATCAGGCCGTTTGTTACGGGGTCCCTTTCCTCTTCGTTGGTGGTCACCATGCCTTCACCGTTGTTGCCCAGGTAGATCTTGTCGGCCCGGACATAAGAACCCATCTTCAGTTCTGCCAGAGGATAGTGAAGCAGGCTACTGTGTGTGTCGTCTGTTAGCAGCGAAGCACAGTTGCCACCGACATACACGGAGCCTTGGACGATGGTGGGCTTCGACTCTGTTCCCCTCAAGAGGAGGGACACCTGCTCGGCATTGGGGCGGACCAAATTGAGTGCCGTGACCGACTCGAAGCCGGACTCGGCAGTAACTCCCGCAGCACTTAACTCTACCGTAGGATTATAGTAGAAGTCACTGTATGTGGGGTCGTCTGCAAGGTCGGGATTGTCGGTATATGGGTAGGCACCGTTGCCTCCGCCATACACGTCACCATGGACGGTGGCTGATATGCCGACGGCATTGCCGAAATATACCCTGCCTCTCACGTCGTTACCGCCATAGACATTGTTGATGTTGCCGCCTTTGATAAGCACACGTGCCGCCAGGTTACGCGGGAAGAATGTTCCCTCGATGTCGTTGTTGACCTCATCGACATCCACATACTCCGATCCGTTCCATGTCATGGGACGCACGTCGGCCATACGGCAACCGCCGTAAACGTTATCGACCTTGATTGTTGAGGTCTCCGGGATTTCCAGGTAGATGCCATTGGGGTGAATCATACGGCCTTTGTTACCGCCGCTGTAGAGGTTACGTATCTTGCCGCTCTGGAGGTTCCAGGTCGGACGGATGGCCATGTCCTCCTGGTTGTTGCCGCCAAAGAATCGTCCCACCTGGAATGCATCACTGCTGGGATGGGAGAAGCCCATGTTGATGCCCATGTCCAGGAAGCGTCCGCCTGTGAGCAGCTCGCCCGTGTCGTTTAGTCCGGCGACGATGCTGCGGGCATCGGTAATACTGTTGACCACAGTACTGGGGTTATCCACATGGATGACCGTCTTTTCATTCACGGTAACATTGTCACCGCCGCCATAGGCATAGACGATGGAACCGCCTTGTACGTCGAGATAGGTCTTGTCAACGTGCGGCTCAACGAATCCTGGATCGTTTTCGTCTGTCACCCTTGTGGCGATGGGCGTGGTGTCGCCTTTCTTCATGTAAATGTTGTGTGTGGTCTTCCCTCCTGCTGTTGTGGAGTCATAGTAGTAGTTGCCGTTGCCGCCGCCAAAGAGCTGGCCGATATAGGTCTTTCCGGCAGGGTTGGCGTCGCTGGTTGTGACGGCTCCCGGCAGGCTTGCGTTATACAAGTCGGCGTCGGCAGCAGAGATTTCTTCCCCGTCGGTATATGTCTTTGATACGCCGGAAAGGGCGTTCACTGCGGTGAGGGCTGTTCCCGTAAGGGCTGTTCCTGCGGCAATGGCACCTGTCAGCCTTGCATTGTGTGCAGAGGCTTCGACTGCCGTGTAATTGCCTTCGGTCTTTGTCGTGAGGCGGACATAGATGTTCCATGTATCATCGACTCCGTCCTCGTTGCCTGCGAAGACGAGAGGCATTGGCTCGCCTACTGCGGAAGCCGTTCCGATGGTTCCCGATATATCGTTACCGCCATAGACTTCGTTGATGATGATATAGTCTGTGGCATTCTCGGTGTCGATGTTCACAAAGGTGTTGCCGCCGATGTTGGCCATTCTGGCGCCGCCGAAGAGCTTGCCTCTCGGGTTTGCCAAGCCTTCATCAGGTTGAACGTCATTAGGACGCACGCCGATGTCGCCGGCCAGCACAGTCACTTTGGTACTGCCGTCCACGTTGGCCTGGTTGCCGCCGCCATACACGTTGCCGCCAATGAGCGGAGCCTGGGCAGAGGCGGAAATGGAAATAATGAAAATATAAAGGAATGAAAGGATGAAGAGCAAGCCCCTGCCCCTGAAGAGGGAGGCAATGGCTCCGAGTGTCCCGGATGCTCCGAGAACTCCGGGTGCTCCGATTCGTCCTATGGTGTTCTTCGTTATCACGATATCTCGATGTTTCGTTGTTTCTTTATCTCTTTCTTTCGCTATGCCGCTGTGACTGCTCTCTCCCTTTTCTACTGGATGTCTGCCACCGAGGGGTTGTCCAGATCCTGGTCGCTGAGTTGGTAGAGATAGGTGGGTCGTATTATCAGTTTCAGCACATATTTCTTTCCACGCTGCATATCGGTATCGGAGATGTTGAGGATATGGCGGAGGTTTATCTTGTTCTCCGCAACGCTGTGTCTGATCAGGTTGCCCTTCTTGTCATAGACGTCGTAGATGCTTCGCAGGACATAATAGTAGCTCCCGGTGTAGGGCACATAGGCGATTTCCTCCGACCAGTTGACCGGTGTCAGCTCTATATCGTCGTTGAAGAATGTTTCGTTATCGACGAGTTCGCTGCCGTTGTCCTCGAAGGTGATGCTCTGTATGGGGGAGCTGCCGTTGGTGGTTTTCCGCAGGACGACGGTGGCATTTACCTCCCTTTTCCGCGGATGTTCGAATGCAGCGTCGGTATAGGCTGTGAGCTGCAGCTTCTTCAGGTGGATGGTGCGCAGCTTTGCATAGTACTCGTCCACACTGAAGCGGAAGCTTATCGACGCATAGAGGTGGTCGAAGAGCAGGAAGAGGTAGTTTGCGGTTCCCGCGCCGTTGAACATGTGGCAGTCGAAGTTGCCCGTCAGCAGGGGCGACACGGGTGTCTCTGCGTCTGTGCCGTGTTTGGCTCCCACCATCACGCACACGTCCTTTGTGGAGACGATGTTCATTCCTCGGAGGTAGAGCGTTGCGCCATCTGCATATTTGGTGTTGGGGGTAATGGTTACATCGGCAGAGTTGTAGGGCATGAAGCCATAGAGCTGGTAGTCGTTGTCGGGAATCTCGATAGGCGGTGTGTAGTACCACTTGTTATCGACGGAACTGTGCAGTATGCGCCTTTCCTCGACCTGTGGGTCTTCTCCGGGAATGTCTCTGGTGAAGTAGGCTCCGATGGGCATATACTCGGTTGGCACGACATAGCCCTCTGGTATGGTGAATGCGCGGGTCAGCGCCTCGTCGGCGTTGCCATAGGGTGCCACATAGCCCGTCAGGTAGAGGGGTGTCTTCTGCTTTTCGACAGGCTCCTGGATTTCCACCGGCTCCGGCTTGGTTTCCTCTGTAGGCTCCACGAGGTGCTCGCCCGTGCATCCCACGAGGCAGAGCGCTCCGAGTGTCATGAATATGCTGATTGCCTCGAGACTCCTGAATGCCCTGGGGACTCCAAGCTCACCGAAACTTCCTATGGTCTTCTTCGTTATCACGTTTCCTCTTTATTTCGTTATATCGTTATGCCGCCGTAACGGCCTCTGTTTCTTGACTTCCAATCCGATGACTGTCCGCTGTTTACGCCCTGCCTGTCCAGCCGCGAAAGACTTGCTCTGGGGCAGATCCGAAAACGCGGCATGGTGTGTTGGCAATCGCGGCACGGTGCGATGACCATCGCAGCACGGTGTGTTGGCCGTCGCGGCACGGTGCGTTTTCCAGGCACATGCGCGAGGTCTGCCTTGAGGGTGTTGTGGCGAGTGTCATCATCTTTTGTTTTTCTTTTCTCTTTCTTACCCCTCCCCTCGCCTACTGGTGAGGGAGCAGGGACGAGGCCGGCTTTGCCGAACCTCTACCAGTTATACAGGGCGTACTCTTCTTCCTTGTCGATTTCAATTATTGTCACGCCGACCCATACGTTATCCAGTACCAATGCACCTTCGGCATTTATCTTGAAGATGTAGGTGTACTTGTAGCCAGGGTTCCACGTCATATAGTGTGCAGGCACCGCACAGGTCTTTTCCTCTCCGTTGACATTGACCTTCATGATGTATGTTCCTTGTCCTCCGGACTCCGTCGGCCCCAAGATGGGCAGCACTGTCTGCCAATACTGGTCTGTATCCGTGTAGGGCCTGGTCATGGAGAGGATTGTGCCGGTGGGGTCAACCCAGCTGGTCTCCCATGTCTCCTTTGTTGAAGTCCTTTGCTTGGGGATGGTGATGATGACCTTTCCCTTGAGGGCGATGTGGATGTCCTCGTCTTCGGGGCGGAAGTCAAAGTTCTCCAGTACGGGGGCTGAAACGCCATCCGGGAGTGCGGGACATGTTATTATGAAGCGCACCTTGGCCAGTGGCTTCAGGAACTCCAGTGTGACGGGTTTCCGGAAGAGGTCGTCGCTGTTGTCCGAGAACCACAGGTGGCTGTAGTAGGGAACGGACGCCTCGTCGGCGGCATCGACAGGGAGCGTGATGCTGAGGGAGTTGTCGGTATTGCTGGAGACGAGGCCTGCCGTGGCTGGTGCCACAGCGAAGAAGCGGTAGGCTTTGGCGTCCAAGTCCCAGTACTTGACGGTCTGGTCGTCCCCCTGTCCCACATATTCCCAGTCGTGCGTGTTCGTGCTCGTTGTGGCGGCAGTGTTGGCCGCCCAGTTGACGAGGAATCCGGGGAACACGGTTTGTGTGGTGCCATATTCCCCAGCCTCGAAGCTCAGGTTCTTGTAGCCCCACACCTTGAAGCTTGTGGCATAGGTCTCGAGTGGCGTGCTTCGAGTCACCGCCTGCTGCTCGGGCAGGTCTGTGAGGAAGGCGATGGCATTTGAGGTCAGCGCGGCATCACCTTCGGTAGGCTTCTCTGCCGGCTCCGGCTCCACGACGTGCTCCCCTGAGCACCCTATGAAGCAGAGCATCCCAAACATCCCGAGGACCTTGAGTCCTCCAAACACCCTGTGTATTCCGAAACTTTCTATAGTTTTCTTCTTTGTCACGTTATATCACGTCGCGCCATAGCGACTCTTCTGTTTTTCTAATCCTTTTTTTTTCAGCCCCATTTGAAGGGTTCGGGGCTTCTTTGTAACCCATCGGGGAGTCGAACCCCGATGGGCTTTGGTTTCTCAAAGCGCGGCATCCGCTTTCGCCGGAACGTCAGCGAAGAACCACGCCTGAAGGGAGATGATTATTCTACCTTGATGACTTTCACGCCATAGTTTTTGTTCAGGTTGGTATAATGACGATAGTAGTACTTTGTACCTGAAGTAGGTGCAGTAAATGTCGTAGCCGCCGTTAATCCATCGGGATCTTCATAATAGTTACCACTCCAATCAGATGGTTCTGTGGAACTGCTCGTGAACTCGACTGCAGTATAGACATGACCTAATGATGGTGTGCCACTGGTGGCATCATAAACATAAGCATAATAGCCTGCAGCAAGATCGGTTGCTGCCAGCTTTGCTGCAGTTCCATCAGCCACGGTAATATCATTGCCATCAACACCAGGAATGGTGGTAAATGTTGAAGAACCGCTGACAGTGCTTGTTGCTGCTGTCAATACGAATTCATTACGGCCAGTGATGGGAGATGTTGTATTTCCTGCAACATTTATATTGAGAGCATCCATTACATCGGCTTCTGTAACATTTGCCAAGATCTTTGAAGAACCAGAAGCCAATGTTATTGTAAACAACTGGCCCTTGGTTGACAAATCATTTGCTAAAGTAAAGGGAGTTGATTCGAGAGCACCTGGTACCATAACCTGAACATAGATATCACCAGTCGCTTTCTTGTAAACATTATCCGCAGAGTAATCATGACCCTTCTGATAAGTTGTAATGCTGGGAGTGGCAACGGTGGTAATTGTACTTTGTGTGCCGTCCTCAGAGTCAGCAACAACTGCATCGAAGGTGATGGGATAGAGACCCTCTGTTCCGCCTGCTGCCTTTGTCCAGCCATTGGTGTTGTCGCTAATCTTGAAGATATAGGTGTAAGCATAGTTGGGCTTCCATGCTGCATATATCTGAGGAACGAATGCTTTCGCACCATGAACTTTGATTGTCTCCTTGGAACCGTCAACGGACTCAAGCGTATAGTCAACACGCAACTCAAGAACATTTCCGTTTTCATCAGGAAGAACACTCAAATAATAAGGAGCAGTTGTACCGGCAAATGAGGGAGAAGTAGAAGTCCTCTTAAGATACGTGCTTGTGTTGCCTGTATAATTCAAGCGTGCATCTTCTGTTGCTGCTTCATAATTGAGCGCACCGAAAGCTTTCGTTGCTGTAGCTGTACCTGTTCCTGCAAATGTAACATGTGCCTTGTTGTAGTCGGTATTGCTTCTGTTGGCAGTACCAATATGTGGAAAATACACAGTCATGGTTCCTCCACTGGGATAGAACTTGTTGCTGCTTGTAAACAAGGTAGCATCATCGTTTTTGCTGGGGCCTGCGGTAGTTGTCGTGGAGGCATCTGTATAGAAATACACATCTTTTACAGAATAACCAGGAATGGTCTCGTAAAGAGCAACACGAACCTTGGCACCCAAACTACGGAACTTGATCGACACTTCACTATTGTAGTTAATGTCTGGCGAAGAGGCTCCTGACTCTTTGGCAGTAATCAGATCTGCAATGTAGCATTCTGCAAGGTCGGCGGCACTGCCTTTCAATGTATAGGCTGCACTGGTCAATGTTGTAGGAACGATAGGTGTAGCAAGAATCTCATTGCTCCCAGGATCTCCCGTAATGATAATCGAATTTCCCTTACCTGGCGAATAAGCGACAAAATCATAATAACTTGCTGCAAAGTCCCAGTACTTGATTGTCTGGAGACCAGATACATGGCCAGTAAACCCGAGAGCATTCAAACCTACATATCTCCAGTCGGAAGTGTTGTCGGTTGTGGTTTCTGCGGTGTTGGCACCCCACTGTACGAGATAGTTGTCAAAAACTTTGGTATAATCAGAACCATCATTTTTGTAACCACCCACATAGAACTTCCCGCCCAACATGTCGGCAGCATCTGCTCCAACATGGTCTGCACGTGTAATAGCCTTGAAGCTACCGCCGAAACGGATGGAGCCATCGTTGACAGCCTGAGCGTTGGGGTCAATCTCACCCAAATACTCGTTACTTGTACAGCTGGTGAGAACCATACCTACTGTCGCAGCGAACAATAAAATCTTTTTCATAATCTCTAAAATTTAACGCGTTAAAAAATTAATAATGTTTCCGATTTATAATTTGTTGTTTGTAACCATGTGGGGAGTCGAACCCCACATGGCTTATGAGAAGGCTTTTGTATTACTGAACCTTGATAACCTTAACACCATAAACCTTGTTGAGGTTGGTGTACTTCTGATAATAGGTGCCATCGGCGTACGTGGTAGCTGCTGTTGTGCAAGCTTCGTCCGTATAATAGCCAGTGGGCCAACCTGTAGGCTGAGCTGTCAACTTAACAGCGGTGGTGTACTCCGTATCAGCATTGTCTGTGCCAGTGTCATATACATAGGCATAGTATGTGGTAGCTGATGCGGCGAACTTGGCAGCAGTGCCGGCAGTGACAGTGATGTCGTTGCCATCCTCGCCAGGAACCTTGGTGATGGTAGCATCGCTGGTTTTCTCTGTAAGCACGAGACCATTGCGGCCAGTGATGGTGCCAGTACCTGTTCCAGTCTGAATGTTCAGAGCGTCCATAACCTCGGCTTCTGTAGCGGCGCGGCTGAGGCTATAGAGCTGACCATTGGTGCCGAGGTCGTTTTTCAGTGTACCGTTAGTGATAACCTGAATGTAGATGTCACCTGCAGCAAACTCGTTGGCCGTCAAAGCACGTCCCTTCTGGTAAGCCGTGATAGACGGAGTAGCCACGTTGGTGATGGTGCTCTGCTTGTAGTCTTCCGTCTCAGCTACGACAGCGTCGAAGGTGATAGGATAGAGGCCTGCGGGATCAGTGTCCACAGTGCTTGTCCAGCCGTTAGTATTGTCGCTGATCTTGAAGATGTAGGTGTAAGCGAAGTTGCTCTTCCAAGCAGCATAGATGGCAGGCACGAATGCAGTTGCACCATGTACCTTAATTTCCTCACCACTGCCATCGATAGACTCGAGGGTATAGTCGATGCGCATCTCAAGAACAGTTCCTTCTTCGTTAGGCATGGCAATCGTGTAGTAGTTGTTGCCAGAGATACCAGCGTAGGAAGGAGTGGATGCACTGCGTGCCACCCAAATGGTACCATCGCTCTTCTCTTTATGGTCTTTCGTAGCGGTGTAGTTCAGTGTGCCGTACTGCTTCAGAGTGACAGAGGAAGATGGTGTGAACCTAACGTGAGCCTGATTGTAGTCAGGATAGGTAGTTGTGTTGCTCTTGTCCTTACCAATGGTGGGATAGTAAACCGTATATGTACCAGCAGTGTAGAACTTGTCCTTCGTTTCACCGCCAGTGGTGAAGAGACTAGCCTCGGTAGCAGAGCCGCCATCGGCGAGAGTTGTCGTGGCATCAGTATAGAACTTCACGTCCTTTACGCTGTAGCCGGGGATGGTCTCATAGAGAGCGATACGTACCTTGGAAGCCAGAGAACGGAAAGTGAGCTTCACCTCCTTCTGGAAGTCGGGCTTGTAAACTGTCACCATGTCAGAGATGAAACACTTCTCGAGGTCGGCGGCTGCACCTGTCAGAGTGAAGGCAGAAGTAGTAGCCGTGGTGGGAGTGATAGCTGTAACCTTCACTTGACCACTAGTGGGATCACCGGTCACAGCCGTGGCAGTACCGGTTGAGTAGGCGATGAAGTCATACTGTGTGGCTGTGTAGTCCCAGTACTTGATGGACTGCATGTTGCCCGAAAGTGCAGAAGGAGCTACTGCTGTGTAGCCCACATATTCCCAGTCAGAGGTGTTGGACTCGGTAGTTGCTGCGGTGTTTTCACCCCACTTCACGATATAGTTGTCAAAGACAGTACCCGTAGCGGTGGTGACATTCAAAAGGTTCTCGTTAGGATCTGCTGTGTAATCATAGGTGCCTTTGAAACCACCTACGGTGAACTCCTTGTTCAGCAGGGCAGCTGCATCTGCGCCTACATGTGTGGCACGAGTAGTACCCTGGAAGGTAGTGCCAAAGACGATGGCGCCATCAGTGGTGGTGGACTTGGCAACGTCGCCTACGACAGACTCGTTGGTGCAGCTGGCCATCATTACGATTGCAGCTGCATAGAATAAAACTTTCTTCATTTTCTTTTTGAGTTTTAGGTTTTTAAATTGTTTGATTTCATTTTTTTCCTTAAGAGGATGGTTTTTGTTTTGTGGTCAGATGGGGAGTTGCACCCCGTCTGACCTATAGAGAGATTTACTGTACCTTGATAATCTTCGTGTAGTATTCGCCGTTGTTCTGTGTGTACTTGTCGAAGTAAACGATGCCACTGACAGCAACATCGGCGCTTCCGCAAGCTACATAGTTAGCAGCATCCATAACGAAGAGGCCAGTGGTCTGCTGAGGCAGGATGACACAGTAAGTGTAGGTGTCAACACCGCCTACAACAGTCTTCTGATAGTAAGCCACACCATCGGCAGGAGTCGC
>Ga0247610_10005444_pt1 | contig 13405 bp, 11 predicted proteins | sample 174DNAGHGhighgp2_FD_193483 | JGI IMG/M metagenome (GOLD analysis project Ga0247610, IMG submission 193483) | Sheep rumen microbial communities from Palmerston North, Manawatu-Wanganui, New Zealand - 1742 DNA GHGhigh gp2 | ecosystem: Host-associated > Mammals > Digestive system > Stomach > Rumen...
TTTTATTTGAGGTATGGAAAATATGTGGTCCATATTTATGAACTTGAATACCTTCTATTTCTTCAGTATAAATGTTGCCCGCAACATTATTTCTTTTTTCCACTACCAAGACTTTGTAGCCGCGTTTATGTAGTTCGTAGGCTGAAGTAGCGGCGAATAAACCTGAGCCGACGATTAAATAATCGTAATTCTTTTTCATAGCATTGATATTATATACCTTTTATCATTCTTTACCAAAAACTGATGTTTTTATATTGACAAGTTCGTATGCGAACTCCATAATTTAATGTATTAATGTCCTATGGAACAAAGAAGTAAAAAAGAAGAATTAATACCACTATTTAGAATTATTGATAAAGAATTCAAAAAAGACTTTGAACGGAGATTAAGTCAATATGGCCTTACCGCTCAGCAAGGTCGTCTTTTGTTTTATATTAACTGGCAAACATGTAACAAAGAAAAAGTTAGACAAGTTGATATTGAAAAACATTTTCAATTAACTAAGTCAACAGTACATGGTCTGATTAATCGTATGGAAAAAAGAAATCTGGTTATTAAAAACAAAGACAAAAATAATCAATACATCGAAATAAGCGATGATTGCAAAAAGATATTAGAAGATGTCTTCTCGCAAAGAATGGAATGTTTAAACAAAATGACCGATGGTCTTAGCGAAGAAGAAATCGATACACTACACAGTTTATTAATAAAAATCTACGATAACAGAGATAAAGGAGGGGATAAATAATGTTTAAAGCTTTTAAAAAAGTATTTCACAGCGTTAGAGAATATAAGAAATATGCTATCATTACTCCTTTATTTATGATTGGTGAAGTTTTAGCGGAATGTCTTTTACCATTCTTTACCGCTGTTGTGGGGGAAAACGTTATTTCTGTTAAAACCGCTTCTGATTTTACAAGTACGACAATTCTCTCGTTGAGATTAGCTCGTGGTGTTACTGAAGGGAACAACAATCCGCTATTTAATTTAACAATATTAGGTATCATCCTAATATTAATTGGATTTGCTATCTTTTCTATGACCTGTGGTATTTTAGCAGGTCGATTTGCTTCTATTGCTTCATGTGGATTTGCTAAAAATTTAAGAAATGATTTATATAAGAAAATCGAAAGTTTCTCTTTTGAAAACATTGATCATTTCCACGCTTCAAGTTTAATTACTAGATTAACAACCGACGTCACCAACGCTCAACAATCGTTTGCGATGATGATTCGCATTGTTGTTAGAGCACCATTAATGCTTATCTTCTCCGCTGTAATGGCGTTTGCAACAGGTGGTGCTATGGCGCTTATCTTTGTCATCGCTATTCCAGTTATCGCTATCATCTTCTTTGTCTTAGCAAGATTTGCGATGGGCATCTTTAGAAAAGTATTTAAGAGATATGACGCTCTTAATGAATCAGTACAGGAAAATGTGGCTGGTATGCGAGTGGTTAAATCATTTGTTAGAGAACAATATGAAGACAATAAATTCTCCACTGCTTCTACTAACTTATCAAAAGACTTTATTAAAGCGGAAAAGATTGTCGCTCTGATGACTCCGTTAATGAATACTTCGATACACGTGGTCTATCTTTTAACGATGTACTTCGCTTCTCTTATTATCTTGGAAACCGCTGAAATGGTAGGTGGAAAAATTGCATTCAATGGTTTATCAATTCCAGATATGTCTTCTTTACTCACCTATGGCATTCAAATCTTAATGTCCATCATGATGATTTCAATGATTATTACGATGCTTGTTATGTCGTTTGAATCAATTAGACGTATTGGAGAAGTTCTTGACGAAGAACCAACAATCATCGATCCAGAAAATCCTATCAATGAAGTTAAAGATGGCTCAGTTATCTTTAATAATGTTTCATTTAAATATAACAAAGAAGCCGAAAGATATTCTGTTTCTAATTTAAATATCAATATTAAATCTGGTGAATTTGTGGGTATTATTGGTTCTACCGGTTCAGGTAAATCTACTTTAGTTAACTTAATTTCAAGATTATATGACACTACTGAGGGCGAAGTTTTAGTGGGTGGTCATAATGTTAAAGAATATGGATTAAAGCCACTTAGAGATAGTGTTGCTATGGTTTTGCAAAAGAACTTCTTATTCAGTGGCACAATCGCCTCTAATATGCGTTGGGGCAATAAAGAAGCCACTGACGAAGAAATTGTTCAAGCTATTACAACCGCACAAATTCCTGACGTCTTAAATCACTATAAAGAAGGTATTGAACATGTTGTGGAACAAGGTGGCACTAACTTCTCAGGCGGACAAAAACAAAGACTTTGTATTGCTAGAGCAATATTAAAGAAACCTAAGATTTTAATCTTAGACGACTCAACCTCAGCGGTTGATACTAAGACCGATAAACTAATTAGAAGGGCGTTAAGAGAAGATTTGCCAGATATGACAAAGATTGTCATCGCTCAAAGAATTAGTTCTATTGAAGACGCTGATCAAATTATCGTTTTAGATAATGGTGAGATAAACGCAATTGGTAACCACGATTACCTACTTAAAAATAACGAGATTTATAGAGAAGTCTATCAGTCTCAAACACAGAAAGGAGGTAACTAATTATGCCTCCAAGAAGACAATGGGCTAAGCCAAAAAAAGGCACAGTCGGACGTTTAATTAAAACTCTCTGGAAAAATTATAAGTTCGAATTAATTATTTCATTCGTTGCTTTAGTTCTTTCGATACTTACCAATCTATCTGGCAGTGTTTTCGCTGGTTTAATTACAAGAGTTCTAAGTAGAGCAATAGAAGAAAGTAAAAACGCTTGGACTGATTCATTCCCAATGACCGTTTTAGTCGTGCGTGATGTACCAGTAAGCTTAACTATTCTTATTGTTGCTTTAATAATTATTTATAGCATAGGTGTTTTATGTTCTTGGACGTGGACTAGAACAATGGCGATTGTTTGTCAAAAATATCTCAATATTTTCCGTATCGAGATGTTTAGTCATATGCAAAAACTTCCAATTAAATTTTTTGATACACATTTAAATGGTCAAATCATGTCTTTATACACAAACGATATTGATACCATTAGACAGTTTGTATCTCAAGCCTTGCCAAATTTAGTGGCCACCGGTTTAACTATCATTGGTTGCATATTTGTAATGCTCTCCCGCTCTGTTTGGATGACACTAGTCGTTTTATTTGGCACCTTCTTGATGATGATTAACACCAAAGTTATCGGTGGACGTGCATCAAAATACTATGTCGCTCAACAAAAGACATTGGGTAGAGTTGAAGGTAATATTGAAGAAAGCATTACTGGCTTAAAAGTTATTAAAGTATTTACCCACGAAGAAGAAAGCTTTGAGGGCTTTGAACAAGTTAATAATGAGTTATGCAAGAATAGCACAATCGCGAATATACATGGCAACATTATGGGACCAATCAATGGCAATATTGGTAACCTCGTCTACGTCTTAATAGTAGTTTTAGCTTGTATTCTTTATATTAACAAAGACAATGGCGCACAAAACTTACTCCTCACTGGTTTTGAGCCAATTACTTCAGAAAGTTTCTATGGTGACTTATTAGTGACATTCTTAATGCTCTCTAGAATGTTTTCTAATAACGTTAATAACTTCTCACAAAACATCATGTTCGTGGTCATGGGTACCGCTGGTGCTAGTAGATGTTTTGATTTATTAGATGAACAATGTGAAGCGGATAATGGCTATGTCACATTAGTTAATATTAAAAAGCACGATGATGGAACATTTGAAGAAACTAGTGAAAAGACTAGATACTATGCTTGGAAGCATCCTCATCAAGCTGATGGTTCAATTACGTATACAGAACTAAAAGGCGATATTGTTTTAGAAAATGTTGACTTCTCATACACTGGAGAAAAACTCGTTTTGAAAAACGTCAGTGTTTACGCTAATCCTGGTCAACAAATTGCTTTAGTTGGCGCTACAGGTGCGGGTAAAACCACTATTACCAACTTAATTAATAGATTCTATGACATCGCAGATGGCAAAATCAGATATGATGGCATAAATATTAATAAGATTAAAAAAGATGATTTACGCCACTCTTTAGCGGTCATCCTTCAAGATGTGAATTTATTCACAGGCACCGTTATGGAAAACATTAGATATGGTCTACTTGACGCCACTGATGAAGAAGTTTATGAAGCAGCTAAAATCGCTAATGCTTATGACTTTATTATGAGACTACCACAAGGCTTTAACACTATGCTTTCCGCAAGCGGTGATAACTTATCACAAGGTCAAAGACAATTAATATCTATCGCCAGAGCCGCAGTTGCCGATGCACCTGTGATGATTCTTGATGAAGCTACTTCCTCAATTGATACAAGAACTGAACGCTTAGTGCAAAAAGGTATGGATCAATTAATGAAAGGTAGAACCACGTTTGTTATTGCTCATAGATTATCCACGATTCAAAACGCTGATTATATTCTTGTATTAGATAAAGGCGAGATTATTGAAAGAGGTAATCACGAAAGCTTAATGGAACAAAAAGGCTACTACTATCAACTTTATACAGGAGCCTTTGAACTCGAATAATGAAGACTATTATCTTTGTTTGTCATGGTTCTATTTGCCGCAGTCCCGCTGCGGCATTTATTGCGACTAATTATTTAAAAGAAATAGGACGTGCATCTGAATTTAACATTTTGGTGCGTGCTACTTCTAGCGAGGAAATTGGTAACGGGGTATATCCACCAATGCGTAACGAATTATATAAAAGAGGTATACCTTTATTACCGCATCACGCGCAAAGAATTAGGCAAATAGATTATGAAAATGCAGATTATATTTTTTGCATGGATGATGAAAACTATTATTCATTATTAAGACAATTAGATAATCATAAAAACATTATTTATCGCATTAATAAATGGACGCCATCGATTTATGAAATAGAAGATCCTTGGTATACGGGAAGATATGAAAAAGTCTGCGATGAAATCACAGACTGTATTAAAGATATATTTAAGAATATCTAGTTGCGGATAGCTTGAATCTTTACAAGGGCGTTATCTTCGATTGAATCACCTTGCACATCGATGTTGAAGTGAGCATCGTTTTTCAAGAAATCACGATAAGCAGCATCATAAATAGGATTACCAGTATCAATGCTATTAATTGCGTCATCGATAAGAGCGTCGAAACCAATTGTTAATTTTCCATCTTTAAATGAGAAGGAACCTTCTTTAATCGCACCTGATAAAGTATCATAAATTAATTTTTCAGTATCAGGGGCAACGAACAATCCTTCGCTCTTATTACCATAATAGATGGAAGAAACATCATAAACGAGTTTCATAGGATCAGTGTTGGTGTTATCCATTTCAAGCTCAAGAGTAATCCATGTTTCTAAACCGTTGATGTTTAAACCAACAGAGATAACGGAATCATCATCTGTTAAATTGAAATAGGCATTATCAACCGCGATATAGTTAACTTTGTTTTGATTAGTTTCTATTTCTCTTTGCAAGAAATATTTATGACCAAGAGCGCTTTGACGTTTTAAGAAATTGTTAAAGTCAACTTCGGTTAAATTAACTAGATCAAAGCTATTTAATGATGGATCGTAACCATCAAAATGCGCGATAGCGTTACTCATAATATCATCAATTGATGAAATAGAGACTAGATTGAAGCCTGGATAAAGAACTTTATTATCGATACCAATCGATGATAAATCACAATCAGGAGCGTTATCACCAGTATAGCCATCAAATAAATATTGGCTTACTTGGTGCATATTGCTTTCATCGATAACTTTATTGTTTAATAAGGAAACAATTGCATCTCTAATAGTGTTTAAAGATAACTTTCTATTTTCACCATTGATTGTTAATGTTGTGGTGGTTTCATCATATGGCATTTTATAAGAAACATATTGACCTTCACCATAATCGTTACCAGTTAGTTTTTCTAAATGAATGCGAACATTAATTGATTCGTTATCGTAGAAATCAATGTTGACTAAATTATGATCTAAGAAGTCGTTAATAAATGTGAAATAGAATTCGGATTGACCAGAATCGCCCAAAATACTAGTTTTTAATATTTCTCTAATATCAGAAGAATAAATATAGGCTCTTGAGTTTGCTAAATCGAAATGAATATTTAAGCTTTCTGTTAAACCATCAAGCGCGGAATCGGACATAAATTTGGTTAAGAAGAACATCACCGCTTCTTTTAATTTAGTAATACGACCAAGGGTGAGCTTATCAAATTGTAAAACGTAGGCTGGAGAACCATTAATATCTTCTTTAGAAAGTTTCGCGGATAAGACCGCTCTTGTTTCAAAGAAATAAACTTTACCAGAAACACTTAAATCATAAGAATCTTCTTTAATATCAAAGGCTAATTGAGATAAATATTTGTTAACAACTTCATTATCCTTAATCGCACTATGGATAAAGCTATTAACATCGGATTCACTAATTGAGAACGATGCATATTTATTTGTTTCAGTGTTGTCTAAAGAATCAACCACTAAGGCTTTGCTCCACTTTTGTTGATCAAAGTTATCATCATAAGTTATTTTAACTTTGCTTGTGTCAAATAAGAAAATAAACGCTAAAGCAACAGGAATAACGACAAATATAACAATAAGAATAATTAAAGCTCTAATAAGTCTTTTCAAAAATTTAGGCATAAGATTTCCTCCATGTCTTTTCTTTATTATATGCGCCTAAGCACATAAAAATCATCGTTTTATCATATTATTAGGAAAAAGTGATAAAATTGTTCCATGAATATCAACAAGAAAACTTTAACAAAATATTTGGACCAATTATTCGAAATAAACGCGATAAATATCAATGTCGCAGATATGCTTGTTACCGCTTTTAACTATGTTGATATTTTTGATGAAGATGAAATAAAACAATATGTTAAGGAAGGATTATCTGAAAAAGAAGCCATCATCGAACAGTTATATGATTTTTATCGATTAGATTCTAATAATGAAGAAAATAATCAAATAATGGGCGAATATTTTCTTAACAACATCAAAAAACTGGATGAAAAAGATTATTTGAATAATCCCTATGTTTTATCAATTAACAAAGAAGTTAAATTAGGAAAATACACTTTAAAACATATTAAATATGAACCATATCAACTTTTTGCTTATGATGAAATCAAAGTCACCGATGATTTCAAAGAATATAGCGCTATTGGTTATTTTGATAAACCATTTTCTTATTTAGCCCTAACTAACGGAAATAATATTTGGATGTCGCTTAATCCAAATGAAATAGAAACGATGAAGCCTTTTATCAAAAAAGGAAAGGGATGTGTATTAGTTTTAGGCCTTGGTATGGGCTATGTTCCATTTATGCTTTCTTTAAAAAATGAGGTTGAAAGCATTGTAATAATTGAAAAAGATGAAGAAATTATTTCTTTGTTCAACAAACATCTAAAACCATATTTCAAAAATGAAGATAAAATAACTATCATCAGAGATGATGCGATCAGATATACATCTAATAAGGAACAATGCCAAAAATATGATTATATATTCGCTGACTTATGGCATGATCCAGAAGATGGATTAAAGCCATTCGTCGAACTTAAAAGAAATGCTTTAAAAATCGGAAAAGAAATTGATTGTTGGCTAGAAACTTCCTTAATTGCCCTTTTAAGAAGGTGCATGATGACGCTCCTTGAAGAAACAATGATCAGTAGCAAAGAAGAAGACTATAAATTCGCTAAGATATATACAGACGAGATAATAAATCTTTTTTATAAGAAAACTAAAAACATCACCCTCAATAACGAAGATGACGTTAATAATTTATTAAAAGATGAGAGTTTGTTGAAACTACTTAGCTAGAAAAGCCTCTAATTACTAAAAAGGCGATAAAAGCAGCGATTAATAAGAAAAGAAGGATGATCATGATGACAATTGGTAAACGACTTGTCTCATGGTCTTTTTCTTTATTCTCTGGTGAGAAAAAATAGTTATTTTTGTTTTTCTTAATTTTTGATAAATCTTTGAAAAATTTAATTGATGATTTAAATGGGGAAACAGTGCTTCCGCGATCATCGCTCCAAGTAATGCCAAGTTCGTAAACTGGGAGTTGATTTAATTTAGCGATATAAACATATTCCACATCAAAGGCAAAATCGTTAATTATTTGTCTAGAGACGATTTGTTTTGCTAAAGATGTGCGAATAGCTTTAAAACCACATTGTGTATCTTTAAATTGAGTGCCAAATTTAAAATTAACAAGTTTACGACAACACCAACCAATAAACACTCTTAAGGCCGGTTGTTTTTTCTTAATAACACTATTCTTGCAATGTCTTGAACCAATAATGATGTCGTTAGAATCTGCTAATTTGACAACTTCTTCAATAGCGGTAATATCTGTTGATAAGTCAGCATCCATGAATAAGATAAAGTCGCCAGTAGCGTGTTCAATACCGTATTTAACCGCACCACCTTTACCTTTATTAACGTCATAGCTTAAAGGAATAATACCAGGAATTGTTTCAATTACTTCTTTGGTATTATCTTTGCTGCCATCATTAACAAGAATTAATTCGTTATCAATTTTCTTTTCGTTTAGATAAACTTTGACTTTGTCAACGTTATTAGCAATATCTTTAGATTCGTTATAACAAGGGATAATGATACTTAATTTCATATTGTATATCTTACATTAGACAATAATGTAATCAAAGAAAAAACATGTTATTATTTTTGCGAAATCAAAAAAGGATGATTAGATATGAAAATTGCAGCGGTTAAACAAATGTTATTAGAAATGGGTAAAAAAATCCAACTTCAAGTCCACGAAGAAACTAGTGAAAGCGTTACTCTTCATACACAGTTAGTGGCGAAAGATTATTTTGATAATTCAATTTATTTAAGATTAGTAGTCTTTTCTAGTGGTACATTCCATATGTTTTTAACATTTGATCAAATGGAAACAACTTACGATAATTTATATCTAATTAATGCGTTTAACGAGAACAATCCTTGGTTTAGAGCGTATATCGCTAATATTAGTGGCAAAGATTTTTTAGAACTCCATTATGTATCAGTGTCTTTACAAGAGGAAAGACAAGTCATTGATTCGTTTGGTTTCTTATTAAACGACTTATTAAGCGAAAATATTCTTAAATACTTAAAACCAATTTTAACAAGTAATTAATCCCTTAAAAACTTGCTAATTATTTGACGATATCTATTAACATCTTTTAAATAAGACAAGCCATGATTCGCTCCTGGGAAAATTTCGTATTGGATTTTATCAGGAAATGTTTCATATAGTTTTTGGCTTACTTTATAAGGGACTACACTATCAGCATCTCCATGGATGATTAGTATTTTATTATTCGTATTTCTAATCGAATCATAAGCGGACATCTTATTCATGTTAGTGTGGGCAAACATTTTTGCGGATAAATTTAAGATTGGATAAAGCAATTTAGGGGATAGGTGCATCGATTTAATGCTTTCTGAGATAATAATTTTAGGTGATGAATATGGGCAATCAGCGATGATTTTGACATCATCCCCCACTTTATCAGAAGCGGCTAAAACAGTCGCACCACCCATCGATATACCAATTAATACTAAATTAATATTTGCTCCATATTTTTCTTTGGCGAAATTAACCCAAGAGACCACATCTTTAACTTCTCTAACACCAAAAGTAATGGAATGACCTTTGCTTAAACCATGCGCTCTTTCGTCCACTAAAATGACTGTATAGCCTAAATCAATCGCTTCTTTTGCCCCACCACAAAAATCCCGATAAGCGGTACCGCGATATCCATGGAATAATATTGCTATCCCTTTAGGGTTTTTATTTTCAAACAATCGAGCGTGTAGTTTTAATTTATCAAAAGAATCAATGTATAAATCTTCATAAGGTCTTTCTTTTAAAGAAGTAATTAATTCTTTAATCCAGTTTTCATAACTTGCAAAATTAGGGGAGTTAAATAAATTAAAATCATCTAATTGCCCTTTTCTTGGTGAATAGAAAATGAAGCGATACATGATAAATAACGCCACAAAGAAAAAAATAAGAAGAAACGCAACTATACTAGAAACAACAATAATTGTTATTAATAGAGGATCTAACATAGTTATATATTAACATATAAAAAATAAAATATTTTTGTGGAAGCACTTGACAGTTAACAAAAAAGGATTATTATTATGTGTTCAAAAGTGGAATACCCACGTCCTGAGCAAGACGTAAAAAGGCTATAGAAAGAGGGTATTCTGATGATGAATAAGTACACATTAGAAGCTGTCGTAGAAGGTAAATTCATCAAGTTCAAACGCGCCTTTAGTTCCAGAAACGAGGCGGTCGATTATATCTTTGATTACTACGATAGACATCACTTGGTCGAACTTAGAGTCAATGAAGAATATTGCATTGATGAAAATAAGCACGACGTGGCTTATGTCTACGACTACGACAATCGCTTCAGAATTGCCAGAGCGTAATTCTCTTCGTAAATAATAAGGGACTAGCAACCGCCAGTCCCTTTTAATTTTTGTTTCTTTAGTCAAAACTATTCAAGGCCGAAAGTAATTGAACAAGTCGTATTTCTTTCTCCATACGTTCTAACATAAAGGAAATATGTTTTGTTGGCCTCTAGTTCACAACTAAGTCTAAAGTTCATTTCTTCACCACTATCATCGTCATAAGCTATTTCGTCAAAATTCGCATCATAAAGAGTGGCGAATACGTCAGTATGGCCAGAAGAAGTGAAATAATATGTACCACTTGTTTTAGGAGTAAAGGCAAGATAGACTTCACCATCTTTTAAATCAATTTCAGTTGGTGAGTTCTCTAAAGCACCATTAATATTCATTTCTTCTGTTTCTCTATCTCCACATATTGGGCAATAGGTGACTTTGATATAGTGCGTGTCATCGACTTTTTCAACACTGGTTTCATATTCGTGATTAGATTCTGTCCCTGTACCCACGACTTCATGGCAAACAGAACAAACATAAGAATATTCAGTTGTGCATTGATTGATTTCCTTCACGATTGGGTTTTCATAATCAACAGTGTGATGTTCTCTTACGTAAGAATAAATTTCTTTGCCACAGGCAGAACACTTTGTGATGATGTTAGTATGGCATGGATCAATTACTTTTTCTTCTGTTACATATTCACCAACGTGAGAGTCTTTATAACATTCGTTGAAAAGATAAGAAATATGATATGTGCCATTATCTCTATTGCCTGGGTCAACTTGCATAAAGAAAGTTTGTCCTGCATCAAGATTAACAAACAACGCTTCATTTTTAGTGGTATAAGATGGAACAAGATCAGAATTTAAACCACCCCATAAAAGTCTATTTGTACCTTTTTGAATAAAGGTGTATGGTCCTTCTTCTTGCGCTGTAAATTTAATGAATGTTTTTCTAGCAAGTGTCAAATCTAATTGTCCATCAGTAGCGGCTTTATTGTAATCAATAACTTGATATGTGTTTGTTTTATTACACTTTGAACACATTTCACTCATAACACTATTTCTTTCATCATAGATGTATGTATAGGCGTGATTGTCGTAGATTTCATCATGTAGGACATATCCACAAACAGAACACACATCTTTGTATTCAGTATGGCAGCTATCAATTTCGATTTTTTGACTTTGATAATCATGATGGTAGCAGCGTAGGATATATCCCGCTTTTTGTTCATCATTTAATTTATGAGATTCGACATCTTTAATTCCAACATATCTTGTGCTGCTGGATGTATCGCTCTTTAAATGAAATTCACAATTAATGGTAGGAACACCTACTTCTTCTTCACGGGCAAAAAGTTTGGACTTTGTGCTATCCATTGATGCATCGATAGTAAGATTTGAAGATTGATCAAAGCCACCATCTTTTCTTAAAGCTAAGACGATTTCTGCTTTAAAGTTTTGAATACTAACGCCGATATCATCTAAACCTTGTTCGAAGCTTTCGATTTCTTCTAATTCTTCCAAGAATTCCGCAGATTCATAAGCATCTTCATCGAGTTGATCTTTCATAGTTTTAGCGTAATCGATGAAAATGTTAGCGATTTCTTTTAAAGAAGCGAAATTTGGAATGCTAATTGAAAGAGAATATGCAAGTTCGTTTTTCGCTGGATAAATAAATGTTTTTAGATTTAAGCATTTAATAATATTTTCAGCGACTTGGCGTTGTTCTTTCATTTCATCACTTAATAAGTAATCAAAGAATTGAACGATTTCTTCTTTTCCAAATGGCACGATGCCTTCTTGTGGTTGATAATCAAATCCTTCTTCAACTTGGCCTTCTATATTATCGATTTCAGATGAAAGAGGACCTGTTCTAAACTTTGTAGCGTAGCCCATCCTATCGAGTAAAGTACCAATTGTAATTGGTGTCTCGATAGGTACTTGGTTTTCTTCCGCTAATTTGTTGATATCAACAAGTGTCTTATCAGAAATAATGCTGTTTGCAAAATTAACTAAATTCGTATCTGAGCCATCGATAAAGGCTTCTTCATCTTGGAAAACAGTGTGGAAAGCACCATTTTCTAATTTGTAAGAGAAGTTTCCTTTTTTATTGACGGATTCTGGTATCCTAGAGGCATTGTCTTGAATTTCATAATTACCAGCGAGAGTACCATTAATTTTGGTCGCATCAACATAGCCAAAAATATCTTCTCTTTTTTCGCCATACATATTAGCAACTACGGATTCAAGATCCATTGAAGCACCAGTAACACCAACGTCTGCGGTTAATGTTAATGGGACATAGTCGTCATCTTCTTCACTGTAAACATCAGTGACAAAACTACCTTTCACACGAATAGATGAGTCTTTCACTTTGGTGTTTTCTTTAATGGCTTCCGCAGAATTTAATTTGTTGACCGATACTTCAGCGGCAGTCGCAAATGCTTCAACAACTGTTTTATCTTCGTTAAAAAATAAATCAACTTGTTTTGCGCCTTCTAACATTTCGGAAGTATTGTTATCACCTTCATCACCAGTGGTGCTTTTATCATTGTTTGGTGTAAACATTGATAAAAACGAACAACCGGAAAGGGCGAGTGATGTAAGAATAGTTCCTACTAATAACTTAATTTTTTTCATATTTTATCCCCCTTTGGGCACCTATATAATATCACATACACGCATAAAGCAACTATTAAAAAAGGGACTAGTTTATTTCCTAGTCCCCCAGAGTTATAGTTTCTTGACCACTACTTGATCATCAACATAATCCACTAAGTAGTGAGTGCCTGTATGCATTTTTTGGCTAATGATTTGATTAGCAAGTTCGGTTTCAACTTTATTTTGAATAAATCTCTTAATTGGTCTAGCGCCGAATGTTGGTGAATAAGCACTATTAAGAATCCATTCTTTCAATGGAGTGG
>Ga0247610_10005446_pt1 | contig 13403 bp, 34 predicted proteins | sample 174DNAGHGhighgp2_FD_193483 | JGI IMG/M metagenome (GOLD analysis project Ga0247610, IMG submission 193483) | Sheep rumen microbial communities from Palmerston North, Manawatu-Wanganui, New Zealand - 1742 DNA GHGhigh gp2 | ecosystem: Host-associated > Mammals > Digestive system > Stomach > Rumen...
CAAACGCAATAGAAAATGATGATAGTGGCTATTGGACAAACAAGAGAATATCTTCCGCATTAAGGAATATAAAGAATCTGCCACCCGTAACGCAGAAGTCTGTTGAGTGTGATGATTCCAACGCAAACCAACACAATTTCAACGCATTGAACGATGTTGGGCAACACACAAACGCATTGGAAGGGGATGCGGTAAGCAGACAGGCGGTGCTTGATGTTGTGGAAAGAGAGCCGTTTAAGGGTGACGCTATATCAGAAATTGAGAAGTTACCGTACGTCAGACCGCAAGAGCCAAAGACAGGGCATTGTAAAGAGTGTAAATACTTTGAATACGATAGTGTGGCAAAGGTGGACGGAATACCGCTTATAGTAGCACACGAAATCTGTAATAAGTGGGGTGACGGGTGCAAGACAAAAGAAGACGGTTATTGTTTTCTGTTTGAGCCACAGGAAAGTGAGGAATAAATATGGGAAATATAGAGTTAATAATTAAGATACCAGAAGATGAATACGAAGAAATAATTGGTAGTGAGGATTGCGGATTACATACTCTTACAAGAGCCATAGCAAAGGGTACTGTACTTCCTAAAAGGCACGGAAGAATATTGGACGAAAAAGATATTCTTGACACCAAAAACAATGATGGTGGTTGGTATGACCTTGTTGATATGCCTGAATATATTGCAGGAGTTAAAGCAATCATAGAAGCAGATAAGGAGCGAGGATTAAGGAATGAAAGCAAGAGTGACAATATATGATGATAATGACAATCCTAAAGGTGCTTATGAATTAAACCCGTCAAGAATATATGAGGGTGGCATAAGCACAAAATATGTATTTGAGTTTGAATACAATCAATTAAATTACGACAAGTACAAGGCAGAAAGTGAAGGAAGGAATGAAGCTAATAATTGATATAGACGACAAGGATTATGAAAAGTTAAAAGACGGACACATACCATTTAGCATACTTGATGTTATGCAGAACGGAACACCTATCCCCGACAATGCTACAAATAGGGATGTGATAGAGATTATGTTTTCCAACGGATTTAGTGCGAAAAAGATTTGGTGGGATGCACCATATCAGAAAGGTGGTAAGGAATGACAAGAAAATATGTGGTTACTCTTGAAGATACCTTAAAGGGATGGCAAGAAGATGAGGATGAATTAGAGCGTAAATATGGTGCAGAACCATTGAATTGTGATAATTGCGAAATAGTACAGGCATCCATAGATACAGGAATAAAAACTGCGTCAAGATTAGTGAATGATATTCTCGGCAAGATAAGAGCCGAGATAGAACAGGAATATAATCGTTTGAGTGCTACAAGGGTAGACGAAACACTTGAACTTGGCGAATGTTTAGGTTTAAAGATGTCGTTGAAAATTATTGACAAGTACAAATCAGAAAGGAGCAAGGAATGAAATGTGAAGATTGTATTGAGTGGGAATATTTTGAAGGATACGGCTATGGTTGCTTTTGTATGAAAACAATGACACCAATAGATGCTGATAAATGTGAGTTCTATGCAGATAAAAGACCCGATGTACCTTACTCATGGAAACCCTCAAAATTGAACCACATGAAAGGAGCGATGAATGAAACTGATAAATAAAATAATAAAAATCCTTATTGAATATAAGTACAAGAAAGAGCAATTTATGGCGTGGTCTTGGGGAATAGACGAGATACACGAAATAAATATCTTAACCGCTGAATATTATCAAGATCATTACAGATACGGCACAAGAGAAGAATGGTACAAGGCAAAAAGTGAGCCACAGGTAGAAAGTGAGGAAGGAATGACAAGAGAAGAAGCAATCGCAATCATACAAAACGAATACAAGTGTGTTGACCGAGATTGTGACATAGAGCGTAGTTGTGGCAAATGCGACCTTATGATGTCGAGTAAAGAGCCGATACTTGAAGCATACAAGTTGGCAATTAAAGCATTAGAGCAAAATGAAAGTGCAGAAGAATGGTATAAGTTGTTTGTCGAGAAATTAGAGCAAGAGTCAAAGTGGATCCCTGTTAGTGAGAGGTTGCCCGAAAAAGGCGAATATGGAAGGGTTCTCGTGACGTATATTCCAAGTGGTGGAACACTTTGGACAACAGTAATAATCGCACATTATTCAGACTTAATGGGGATAGCGAAACCATCTTTTCATATCGGTGAGGTTGGTAAGGAGAGTTTTCATAATATCACAGAACAAGTCATAGCATGGATGCCTTTACCGAAACCATATGAACCACAGGAAAGGAGCGAATGAATGACAAAGGAACAGAAAGATAAAATTCTCAAAGCAATAGCAGAAGATAGAAATAATTACGCAAGAGATTGTAACAGACGAATAGCAGAAGAAAACGGCAAGATTACAGGTGCTGATTATATGCTCCAAAGATTTCTTGATGTTCTTGCAACAGAGGTCGAGCCGCAGGAAGGGAGCGAAGAAGTATGAGCAAGAAAAAGTGGGTTAACCAGACCGCCGATGATGTTGTAACAATAAGCGGTAGTATATGGAATAACGATATAAGAACGGTTGCCAGCGCTGTAAATTATAACGCTCAAATACTAAAGGACGTATTGAACAGAATAGCGGAACTTGAGAAACACCTCAAGCCACGGGAAAGGAGCGAACGAATGACACTTAACGAAGCAATCGAAAGATTTGAAAACAATGCAGAATTTGAAAGACGAAATGGCAACTTGCAAGGATGTTTAGAGTTTAGATTACTTGTAGACTGGTTGCAAGAGTTAAAAGAATATAGGGAAATTTTGAAAGCAGAAAGTGAGGAATAAATGAAAGAATTTTTCTTTGATGATTTCTTTGAACAGATAAAAAAATTTCAACGCCATCAGTTAGAAGAAAGAGAAAAAATACTTGCAGAGGCTATCACAAAATATGATTTTATGGTGGGTTCTAAAGACTTAAAAGAAACATTGGAAACGATTTTGCCCGAAGGAGCAAATATTTTATATAGTCCATATATCGAAAGCCTAACATCTGTTTATGCAATTAAAAAGTTTGATATGATGGATTTTTTGTTTAATCCACAGGAAAGTGAGGGATGATATGGAGGCATATAAAATCACGGCAGAAATAAATCTGAAAAGTATTATTGCCAAATCAAGGGAAGTCGCACAAGTCTTGAATGAGTTTGCTAATAATCTTGAACAGATTGAAAAGAAATATGCAAAGCCACAGGAAGGAGTAATAAGGAATGAGTGATTTATACGGCTTTAGACGTGGGGAAGAGACAATACATATCACACATTTACCACACTACAAAAAGCCTGTTCTGCTTATCGGGAATGGTTATTGTTCACAAAAAATAGCATCTTTTGATAGCGAAGAATGTGCCAAGGGATTTTGTGAAATGTTAGCCAAATGGTTACAGATAGAAAGTGAGGTAAGGAATGAGTGATAAATGGCATCCAGTAGAGGAACACGCACAATTAGCAAAGGAGTTTAGGTTTAGTTGTGTAGTTGTTGGGATTTTAATTGTTATTTGTGTTTTGGCTTATGTATTTAGATAAGGAGAAAGCAAAAGAGGATAAGGAATGAAGATAGTAATTGATATACCCAAATATGTATATGATGCAACAAAAACAATAGGAAATGTCATAGACGCAGACAATGAGATAGTTGCAGAAGCAATAGCAAACGGTACACCTATACCAGACAATGTGACAAATGGGGATATTATGAATTTAATGTTTGATATTGTAGAAGATAAACACCCTGACAAAGGAACGATTAATTTATATTTTTTTGATTTGGATATTGCAATCGTTGTGTCGTTGGCTTGGTGGAACGCACCATACCAGAAAGGCGGTAAGGGATGACAAAGAAAATACGATTTTATAAGTCCTTATTGATAGAAATAATAGAAACTTTATGTACTATTTGTCTTTATCTTGAAATTGAAGGCAGACGTAATCACAACAGAATGGCAGAACATATGAGAGGTCATTTCAAAGTATTAAAAGAATTCTCAGAAGAAATGAGAGGAAAGGAATGAATGGAACTTTTGTTTGGATTTTTATTTATAGGGTGGATAATTAACATTGTGTATGCAATTATTACAGGTGATTGGAACAATAATTTAATTTAAGAGTAGAAGGTGAGGAGTAGCATGGATGTAGAGCTGATTATTAAGATACCCGAAGATGTGTATAAAAAGATAGTTGCTGATAAATACGCTATTTATGACAAGATGTTTTATTCAATTAAGAATGGTACACCACTTCCGAAAGGTCACGGAAGATTGATAATTCTGTCCGAAGATGCAGTAAAAAGAGAACAAACACCTTTAAGATTTTCTTGTCAAAATTGGATAAGTGAAGTCGGTTTATCAAATGCAACAGTAGCAATCATAGAAGCAGATACAGAAAGTGAGGGTGGTAAGGAATGAGTTTTTGTATAAAACCAAGTATATGTAAAAAATGCGGTAAACCTTTGACCTTATTCGAAGGGTGGATTTGTCTTGAATGTGAAAAGTTGGAGCAAGAGATACCCACTATGTATTATCCACAAGTCGAAGGAATTACACCGACAGTAATCAGTAGTAACGGAAGAAGGAGCGATAAGGAATGAATCTACGAACAAAGGGCGAACAGAAAGCCTATCTTGACGGATATGAAATGTGTGCAGAGTGTATCGAAAAGTATCTGTCAGACGAGGGCAAGCACAGATTAGAATGGTTGCTTATGGCGGTAAGAAATGCGGTAGAAATTGAAGATATAGAGCCACAGGAAAGGAGTGATAAGGAATGAGCAAATACAGAGAACCAAGTGAATCACATGATGTTTCATTTGAAGAATTAGAAGTCATAGAGAAATTACTTGAATCCAAAAAATTAACAGATAAGCAAAAAGAAGCCATTAAAAGTCTTTTGAAATATTATTATTCAAGAGATTAAGGCAGAAAGCGAGGAATAAGGAATGAAACCACTTAATTGTTGTAAAGGTTGCAATGGATTAAATGAAAATGGCACTTTTAAAAACAAGCTTAAGTGTATATTTTGTGACGATTATGCTCTTGAAGAAGTAATGAGGTTATATAACGAGCAAAAATCTAATAAAGGTTGTTCCACTTGTAAAAATTGCAAGCATGTGTGTAACTATCCCGGTTATGTAACTGGAGAAGAATCTGTATGCATAGTGGGATTGGAGTGCGATACTGTTACGTTTAAAGTAAAAGATTGTCCTAAATGGATTGGAAAATTTGAAAGTGAGGATAAGGAATGACAAGACTTGAAGAATGGAAAAATGATTTTAAGGGATTTATCAACGAACTGTCAATGCCAAAGGATGATTACAACGGAATAATAGAATATATTGATGAAGCACCCAACGAGCCAAGATGGATTCCTGTTAGTGAGAGGTTGCCGGAAAAGAATACGCCTTGTTTAGTATCTGTTGGGAAACTTTTATTGACACAGATAGCCATATATTCTGATTTAATGGGAACAATAGACCACAGGATATTTTATCAAGGAGATTATGGGCATGAAAACTTTGTGGATATTACAGAGTATGTCAAAGCATGGATGCCATTACCGGAACCGTATGAGCCACAGGAAAGTGAGGATGAATATGGCAGATATAAAACAAATCCCACTAGATAAGATTAAAGAGTTTAAAAAAGAAGTGGAAAATAAATATGATGATTTAGCAAATTCGTGGGACGAAAGAACAGAAGGCAGAAATGAAATGATAAATGAAGTTTTAGAAATGCTAGATAAACTGATAGAAAGTGAGGAATAAATGGAAGCATACTTAGAAGATAATAGACCTACTATAGATGAGATATGCAAGACGTATGAAGAATGTACAGGGGAATGTCCTGCATACGAAGTTTGCCATCCACAGGCAGAAAGAGAGGGTAATAAATGAGCTTGCGAGTAACAGATAAAGAAATAAAAAAACTTATTGAGCAACTTGGATATAAAGGATGTGAAAATTGCCAACATCAATTAACACCATTACGTTCTTGTTGGTGGACTGAACAAGGAGGTGATGGACATATACATTTTATTTGTCCCAAATGGGATAAGAAGGATACATATAAGGAAAATAATAAGTAGTAGAAAGGAGAATTAAATATGAAAGTAGCGGATGAATTAGTAGTAATTTTAAAAATGGTAGGCAAGGATGGAAAAGCAAAGTTCCCCATATATGAATCTGAGGAATTATACAATACTAACATTGATGATTTAGAGTTGGATACACGGGGCAAGAGAGCATTGCGAGACGGAAATATATCTACGATTAGAGATCTGGTTGATAAGTGGAACACGCTTGAAAAGATCAAAGGAACCGGGAGAAAGACAGTAAACAAAATTCATGAATCGTTGGTTGCCTACCAGTATTCTTTACTAAATGACGCGAAAAAGAAGCGTTATCTTGAGAGAATAATAGAGTTAAATACATGAGGGTGATATAATATATGCAGAAAAAAATATATTCAGATAGAGAGTTTGATAAGCTTTTAAAACAAAACGGATATACGAGAGATCATATAACAGGAAGCCATTCTATTTATAAAAACGGAAATCATACAATTGTTGTTAATAAAAATCTAAATAGAATGGTTGCTCAGAGATTAATTAAGCAACATAGGTTAGGGTAATAAAAGATTGATTTTATCTAGGAGAGAATAATGATTAAATATAGACCGCATAGGGGCGGATTGGCAGAAGCAATAGCGGAAGCTAAAGAATTTGAAACAGTAGATGAAATGAAGGAGTTCTTTTATAAAGAATGGAATGAAGGACAAGAAAAAGCATTTTTCTCAAAAAAAGACATTGTAATTGGGGATTCAATAGGGGATGATGACAGGATTGGTTGGAAAAATGTAAGACATGTTTGTGTAAAGCGTTTTGGAGATGAAGATTTTATGAAGGAATATGGATGTCCTCAATGCCTTGCATGGTGTGGTGAATAAAAAACTGATTTCATTGGAATGGATAACAAATTATTATACAGGAGAAAAATAACATATGCAGATTATATATACTTGTCCTAAATGTGGATCAGATTTAGAAGAAACGGTTTTAATGACATATCCACCACAATATAAAAAACTATGCAGAAAATGTGGATATGAATATATTGAGCAAACGGAAACTATAAGAATCCCGTTTGTGGAACCCGAAGTTAATCAAGCAAATTTAGTTGCTCAAATTAATAACAATGCTTGTGATAATTGTGGTAACAATCCTAAGAATGGTGGTTCTGGAATATGTCATTGTACGTTAGGTGGTTTCACTATTACATAAAATAAAACTTTTATTGGAGGAATATAGAGATTAAACAAGCAGATAATATACCAAAAGATATTAGAAAATTTTTATTTGATTTGATTGATTCGTCTTGGAAGGAGGTGTTTAAATGTTTGGTTTTTTATATGCAATAGGGTTGAGTATAGGAGGAGTAATACATGGAGTTAAATCGTCTATTGAAAACTCAGAGTTTAAACAGAGGGGAATAGAGAGGGAACGGAGAGGAGAGAATCTTACTCACACCTATATGGATAGAATGGGTAGGGAATTCGATGTTAGGACCGGTAGGCAATGTATTGTTACCTATGATGTAGACTCTAATGATCGTATAGTAAAAGACCTGAAGACAGGAGTAGTATTATATAATCTTACTCAAGAAAAAAAAGAGAAACAATTTCAGAAGGACAAATTAAAATCCCCGGAAGGAACACGAGCGATTTACTATGGTTATTGGGACTGGCAAAACACACGTTTAGTTGATCCCAATAATAAAACTAATAGGTATATTGGAAAAATATATAGAGATATTAATACCGGAGCATTATATATCCTCAGAAAAATAACATGGGATTCTGAAGATATGCGATTTGATAGCAATTATTATAATAAAAATTGCACAGCAGAGTTTTATATGGATATTAAAACTGCTAAACTAATAGATTTGACAGATGACGAAAAAGAATATTTAAATATTCATAAAATTGATTTGGAACCATATTATCGGTTTATAGAATATTTTAATAAGGAGCAGGATAATGGAGGCTGGATAAAAAAAGATAGCAACATAAGATTTGATACAGAGTTTAGAAGGAAATATTTAATAAGTGTATTTGGGATACATTAATATAATTTATTAAGGAGGAATGAATTATGGCAGGAAGAATAGAAATTGACAATAAAGTAGACAGGGAAACTGAAAACAAATTAAAAACACTCCCGGATTTTATGACACAATGGTATTATTCACTTGGCGGCACAGCTTTAACACGGAGACAGTATATATATAAAGTCTCTAATTTTTTACAAGTAGAAAATATATGTAATGTAAATGATATTACCCGATCTAAAGTAAGAGAATATTTAACTCAGCATATAAATAAAAAGACAGAATTAAGAACAAAAAACTCTGACTCATATAAACAGGGTGTATGGAGTATATTAAAAAAGTTTCTGATGTTTATACAGTATGAATATAAAACTGAACCCTTTGTAGATAATATAGGAGACGAGTCAACAATTTGTGGAGTTTCTCGTCCATCAAACAAAGATCTTGAAAGGATACAAGAAGAACGTCCTGTATTAAAATCTTCTGACTTTAAGAAAATGTTGAGGGCAACTAATCGGGAAAAGAACGATATAAAAAGGGCACGGGATAAAGCGATATTGTTTTTATTAATGGCGACCGGAATGAGAGAAAGTGAATTATGCCAAATTGATATAAGTGATTTTGATTTAGAAAAGCAGACCCTTGCCACTATAATTAAAGGAGATAAGCCTTTTTATAGAGATATATCTCAGGAGATTTGTGAAATTATATCAGAATGGATAAAGTATAGACCTCAATATATGGCAAAAAGAAAAACTGATGCGTTATTTGTTTCAACACAAGGCAAAAGAATATCTCCCGATACAGTAGATAGAACAGTTAAAAAATATTCAAAACTTGCACTAGGGTATGAGCTGTCTCCACATAAATTGAGAGGCGGAGCAATTAATATTATTTATGAAAAGACAGGAGATATAGAGTATACAAGAAGATTTATCCATCATAACAACATTGCTACTACTCAAAGATATTTTAAAGAAGAGAGAATAGAACAGAAAGAGGGTATTAAGACATTATCTAATTTGATAAATGTTTGACAAAATTAAATAAGTAAACTAAAATAGTTTACAGGTGGAAAGGAGGGATTATGGTATGAAATCAAGAGATGAATTATTAAAGACCCTGGATGCTCATATCAAAACCATTGCTATCAAGGCAAAGGAAACAGAGGCCTGCATAAATAGGATTTGTAATAAAACAAATCTGCCGGTACAAATAATAAGTGATTATATTACAGGAAGAGTTCTTTTATTAAACGCAAATGATTTTGAGTTGTTTGCTATCGCAAAAGAAATATTAGATGAGGCTCAATTAAAAACATTTTATAATGCCTCTCAGATTAAAAGATATTCAGCATATAAGTTTGAAACAAAAGAAATTAATTCTCTTGATTTCAATATGATTAAAATTGCCGAAGATCAGTGGGTTGGGTATGTAGACGTAGATAAGCTTATACAGATGAGAGATGCACAACTTATTTCTTATAATGAAAACACACAAAGAACTCTCCGAAGAATTAATAACGGAGAGGAAGAGTTATATCAAATTTATGTAAATAAGAAACAAGTTAAAGCTATAACAGATGCTTATGAGTCTGGCAGATATATTCCAAATACAATTACTTTAAATGTATTAAAGACCGATGAGGGAAACTCTGCGGACATCCAGTATGACGAACATGAAAAAGTATTAACCTTGTCGAATATTAAATCAATAGATATCATAGACGGATATCATAGGTATTTAGCTATATCATATTTAAGAAATACCCACCCCGATTTCCAGTATTCAATGGAGCTTCGTATTGTAAATTTTACGGAAGCCAGAGCCAAACAATTTATATGGCAAGAAGATCAGAAAACACGTATGACTAAAATGGATACCGCTGCTTTTAATCAAGCCAAAGAATCCAATAAGATAGTCAATGAATTAGTCAAGGATTTAAATAAGGAAGGAAGTATATTATATGGAAAGATTTCTCGGAATGCCGGGATAATAAATGAAGCTTTCCTGTCCCAAGCAATTGACAATATTTATTTACAAGATCTTCCTCAAAAGAATAAAGATGTGGCGGTTATAAAAATATATAAAGAACTAACGGAAAAGATTAGAACTTTAATTATAGAGGCTCCAGAACTTTTTGAGAAAAAATGGTCAAGAGATTTTATCATTGCTGTGGTTTATTGGTGCAAGTATGGAAGTGAGAAAGGCATGATAAAATACATTAATAAGCTTGCCTCCAATCAACCTTTATATAAAATAAATAAAAGGAATGGTCAGGTAATTGTAGATTTTGATAAGATTAAATCTATTTTGAGGAGGTGATATTATGAAGCTTTTTAATGAAGAAATCAAAAATGATTTTATGGATCAGCATTCAAATATAAACCGGAATAATGTGGTTAATTTATTTGAACGGATAACACCAAAGGAGGAAAAATTAAATAAAGACTTATATGATTTTTCTGTTACGGAGATTATAGATTTTTATAAGGGAACCGGAGTTGCGAGTGTGGATATTCTATATAATATGAATAATCTCTTTCGACGGTATACCGCCTGGGCTTTAGCTAAACAAATGGTTAAGGACGGGCAAAATCATTATGATGAACTAAACGATTATAATCTGTATATGCAAATGGTTAACCCTATTAAATTAGACAGCCAGTTCATTACACGAGAAGAATTACTTGATGATTGTAAATATATGCCAAATCCTGTGAATGCATTTGTGGCCTTGGGTTTATACGAGGGAATTGGATCAGACAGAGAAGAGAAAACAAATGAGTTTTTCGGACTGTCCATGAGTGATTTTCGTAACGGAAAAGTATTTTTACATTCAGGGCGAACCTTGGAAGTCAGCAAAGAATTAATCTCATATGCCAAAGAGGCTGCGGATACATATGATATATGTCCTTTTGATTCTGAGGCAGGATTCTGGAAGAATGGAGAGGTCGCACTGCGAGTTCATTATGATGAAGACGACCATAATATAATCAAGCAAACAAATAATGCTCGCAATGAAAATATTGACGCATATAGAAAAGTCAGGATATTGGTTGCCCAATTAAAGATGGCGTTTAATAAGGACGTATATATGCCAAGAGCATTAATTCGATCCGGATTAATAGCATATATAAACAAACTTGCGGAAGGGAGGACGGATTTTAATAATGTTATTGCTGAAAACTATGAAGCAATATCTTATAGATATGGAGAGATACCGAACATAACAAAATTTATAAGTAAATATAGAAAGTATTTAGAAATGTGTAAATAGCAAGAAAGGAGTGTGGATAAAGTGGATAAGTGTTCATTGAAAATCGAACATATGTTTGCTATAATACTTTCTGAGGGCGAGAATAAATATAATAAAGGAAACGTTTTATGATTTTGCAGGAGGATATAAATGCGTAACAATCTTAGAAGTTTTTTTGACGGATTATATTTAGATGCATACCTTATTGACATTTGGGATGATAATAATTTATTAGCATCATTTATTATGAACCCTATTAGTGAGATCACCGTAAAAGATAATAAGGTAAATATCTATGATGATTCAGAGAATATGATCGTTATTACCTGTGACGACGATACCCAGTTAATTCGCAAAGAAGACCGGATAATAATACAGTCTGGTACCAAAGAATATTCGTTTATTCCAATATGAATATTAGACACTTGACAAAATTAAAACGATGGTGTAATATTATCATGCAGGCAAAAAAATTGTGATCGAAAGGAGATAAAATGAGATTTTCATTTGTAGGTAATTTTTCCTTGGATGAAACAAAGGAAAACAATATCAGAAAAGCAAATACTAAAACCGGTATGCCGTACATTAGTTTAAGACCCTCTGTGGTTGCTGCAAAGAACAATAGAGGATTCTGTGAAATATTTGGTTGTAAGCAGGATACAATAAAAACAACTGATAAAGACGGAAACTCAATCGAGGTTGACTGGAAAAATAGAACGGATAAAGAAGTTATTGATACGGTTGCCGGATATCGGAAAAACATTATTGTTTTAAACGGAGAAAGACACGAGTTCATTTCAGCGTATGATTTTTGTGATTTCATACTTGAAAACTTGGAAGAGCTTAAAGATAAGAGAGTTCTTGTAACTGGAAATACTTCTAAAGATTTTTACAATGGAAAGAGCAGAGACAGATTTACTATTAGTAGTATATATGAAATCAAAGAGGATGATGATAGAAAGAATTCTCTTGGGATGACCGGAGTAATTTATTGGGATAAGGATTGCGTAGATCTCGATAGTTGGAAGAGTGATAAGAAGATATATATTAACGCTTATACATCAGAGTATATATCTAAGGACGAGGGGCGCAAGTATGTTAAAGGTCAGTTTGTTTTAGACTGTAGCAAGGTTGATTTTGAGAATGAAAAGCATATTGCACAGTTACAGTTAAGACTCGAACAGCTTGGGTTGTCTTACGAACAGGGCAAAATTAAAATCAATTTAAAAGCAAAGGGAATTGCTCATAATGAATTCCAGTTTACTCTTCAGAATGGGGCGGAAGAAATCGAGTTCACAATAGACCAGTGTACAGACCTTCAGAAGAAATGGATTGAAGCAGGGATTAAGACTCTTGAAGATTTTAGACCAAGAGGTGGTACATACGGTGAAAGAATAACGGAATATAAGTTTAAGACCCCTACATTCATGGGCAATTATTCTGACGGAATGTTATACCTTGATATGAAACCCTCGGAGTTTGAAGATGAAGTTTATGTTGTTCTTGAGGACGAAGATATAAATGATCTTCCATTCGATGGTATGAATGAACCAGAGGAATTAGACGACGAAGATGAAATAGAAGATCTGTTTGGATAAAAAATATAACGGTGGCGGAAAAGGTAGACGCTTGCCCCGAAGGCAAATACTTTAATGGTAATAGGCAATTGCGATGCTGATTTATCAAGTGGAAAGGTTGCTATGTAAGGTGCGAATCCTTACCCGTTATTAGTAAATAAAAGGAGAATAATCAATGGGTAAATTTGGTAAGAAGAATGAGATTGATTTAAATCCATTAAGTTATAATCTGTTATTAGCCGGGCTTGGTGGAATAGGTAAAACAACTCTCGCTAAAGAAGTATGTGAGAAGTTAGTAGGCGAAGAGGGATATATCCACTTTAATATAGGAAGAGAGTCAGGTACAGATTCGATTAATGGAATAATAACCGAAGATATTGAAGACTGGAATAAACTTTCCGAGGTAACCACAGATATCATCGAGAATAAAACGGAGGATTATCCAAAACTC